>R22__coassemble_1007_pt1 | contig 15488 bp, 11 predicted proteins | sample R22__metabat2_high_PE_041 | metagenome-assembled genome bin R22 | reverse complement strand
GCGATATGGCGGTGGTATCGGGGAGCAGAGCAGCCCACGAGTTTTGCTGATTTGGATTGTCTCTTTTGCGTCCCGCGACCACAAGCGGCGACAGGCCGATGCGCAGCCGAAAAAGGGGCCAAATATACAATGCGGAATATTAAATTTTCAAAAAAATCAAGTTCGGCTACAATTTTTCACAAGCTGTTGCGTTTGAAAAAAAGTTTTTCGAAACGAAAACAGAAAAACTACCGACAACGGAATAATCCAAACATCGAATAAAAAAACAACGATATAATTATGAATGAACCTGTTAACATCAAAGAACTGAACGAACGCATTGAGCGTGAAAGCGCCATTGTCGACGCACTGACAATGGAAATGCGCAAAAACATTGTAGGTCAGAAACATATGATCGAAAGTCTGATGATAGGTCTGCTTTCCGACGGCCACGTGCTGCTGGAAGGCGTGCCGGGTCTGGCCAAGACGCTGACCATCACCACGTTGGCCAAAGCCATCGACGCCAAATTCAGCCGCATACAGTTCACGCCCGACCTGCTTCCCGCCGACCTTATCGGAACGATGATCTACAGCCAGAAGAACGAGACTTTCCAAGTGAAGAAAGGCCCCATCTTCTCGAACTTCATCCTGGCCGACGAAATCAACCGTGCTCCGGCCAAGGTACAGAGCGCCCTGCTCGAGGCTATGCAGGAACGCCAGGTCACCATCGGCGAGAACACCTATCGCCTTGAAGAACCGTTCCTTGTGATGGCCACCCAGAACCCCATCGAGCAGGAAGGCACCTACCCCCTGCCCGAAGCACAGGTGGACCGTTTTATGCTGAAGGTGGTCATCAGCTACCCCGACAAGGCCGAGGAGCGCCAGATACTGCACCAGAGCCTCGGCGAGGGCTTCAACCGCCAGACGGCGATGATGAAACCCGACGACATACTGAAGGCCCGCTCGCTGGTCAGGGAGGTGTATATGGACGAGAAGATAGAGAACTACATTACCGACATCATTTTCGCCACCCGCTTCCCCGAGCAGTACCACCTCGAGAAAATCAAGCCTATGATTGGCTACGGTGCCTCGCCGCGTGGCTCCATCAGCCTGGCAATAGCGTCGAAGAGCTACGCCTTCCTGAAGCGCCGCGGATACGTGGTGCCCGAGGATGTCCGCGCCGTGGCGATGGACGTGCTGCGCCATCGTATCGGTCTCACCTACGAGGCCGAAGCCGAAAACGTCAAGAGCGAAGAGATTGTGAACGAAATCCTTAACCGCGTCGATGTGCCGTGATGTGGATTGTGGATTGTGAATATTGACCAGTGACACGAACGTGCTCGTTTCACTGGTCACAGGTCACTGATCACAGGTCACTAAAAAACAACGAAATGACTGAAAACGAAATAATCAAACAGGTTCGCCGCATCGAGATCAGGGCACGAGGTTTGTCGCAACAGATGTTTTCCGGCGAATACCACAGCGCCTTCAAGGGGCGCGGTATGGCATTCAGCGAGGTGCGCGAATACCAGTATGGCGACGATGTGCGCAATATCGACTGGAACGTCACGGCCCGCCTGAACCATCCCTACGTGAAGGTCTTCGAGGAAGAGCGCGAACTGACGGTGATGCTGCTGGTCGACGTCAGCGGCTCGCACCGCTTCGGCACCACCGACCAGTACAAGTCGGAACTCATAGCCGAAATCGCGGCCACGCTGGCTTTTTCCGCCATCCACAACAACGACAAGGTGGGTGTAGTGATGTTCAGCGACCGCATCGAAAAATTCATCCCCCCGCAAAAAGGCAGCAGCCACATACTCAGAATCATACGCGAGCTTATCGGCTTCCGCCCCGCCGGAAACGGGACCGACATCGCCGAGGCGCTACGCTATTTTACCAACGTCACCAAAAAGCGCTCTACGGCCTTCCTGCTGAGCGATATGTATGACGACAACTATGAGAACGCCCTCAAGATTGCCGCCGGCAAACACGACCTCGTGGTGCTCCACATCGACGACATCCGCGAGCGCCAGCTGCCCCGGATGGGACTCGTCGCGTTCGAAGACCTGGAGAGCGGCCAAACCCGCTGGGTCGACACCTCGTCCGAAAAAGTGCGCCAAAACTACGAGACCTACTACCGCACCTATAACGAACGATGTGCCAACCTGATGCAAAAATACGGCATCGACTATGCCACGATTTCGACAGGCCAGGATTTCGTCAAACCCCTGATAGGGCTGTTCAAGCGACGGGGCGTGTAAATGCTTCGAAGGTCGCCTTTTTATTATCTGAAAGCCAATTATATTTTCTTGAATAACGCTTTTAAAAACCTTGACCACAACTGTTTAAAATTGAATTTTAAAGTCATCTTACCTAGCTGAAAGTTGAGAATCCGGACAAATGAAAAACAACGCTAAAATATTTATATTCTGTCTCTTTGCCACTTTGGCTTGCGCTGCCGCCGCACAATCCGACGACGGCAAGGGTCTGGTGGACCGCCGCGTGACGCTGCAAGACTACGAATCTGCCGCTGCGCAAAAGGCGCAACAGAGCCAACCAAAGGCGCGACAGAACCAGCAACCCGACGCCAGCAGCAAGCAGGCACCGGCGGCCGACACCGTCGCAAGGCCCGCGCTGCCCTCCAGCTTCGGAAAAATCCAGATTTCGGCACATCTGGATGCCGATTCGATAACCATCGGAGACCAAACGACACTCCACATCGTTGCCAGCGGCCTTGACGGACGGAAAATAAGTCTGCCGCTGCCCGAGAAACTGACTTCGCCGGTTATCGAAGCACTTGAAAGCGTGAACGATACGACACGCGGTGCCGATGGTTCAATAGCCAGCATCGAGCAGAAAGTCACCATCACGTCGTTCGACGCAGGCAGACACTACATCAACAACATCGTTGTCGGAGTCGACGACGGCAAAAGCGTCGTCTTGCTTGCTCCGGCCGACACATTGAGCCTCACGGTAGCCTATGTTGCCGATGCCGACACGACAAAATGCGAGGTCAAAGCCGATGCCGACTACATCAACGAGCCCATTACCTTCTGGGAAATAAGCCGTTGGATTGTACTGGCTTTGGTTGTGGCAATCCTTGTTGCCGCCATCGTGTGGATTGCGAAACGCCGCAAGGAACACAAGCCCATCATCGTCCTGCCCGGCGCCAAGCCGATACCGGCCGACAAGCGTGCCCTCAAAGAGCTGGAGGCACTGAGGCGCAAGGAATTGTGGCAAAAGGGCCGCATCAAGAAATACTATACCGACACGACCGACATCATCCGTCGCTTCCTGCACAATATGTACGGCATATCGGCCTCCGAAATGACCACGCGCCAAACCCTGAAGGCTTTCCACGGAATAGCCGACTGGAGCGAGGAGAGCGACACCCTGCTGCGCCAATTGCTGCAAAAGGCCGATATGGTCAAATTCGCCAAAATGGAGCCCGAAGCCTACGAGCACGACGAGGCTATGCAGAACGCCGTCGACTTTGTACGCAAAGTGGCTGAAACACACAGAATCAACAATCCAGAAAAGGAGGGAGAAAAATGACGTTCGGCAATCTGACATTCGCACACCCCTGGCTCTTGCTTCTGCTGACATTGGTACCGCTGATGATCGTCTGGTACACAATGCGCTACAAACGCATCAAAGCACCCATACATATCCCGTCCAACAAGATGTTTGGCGATAACGTCCACACCCTTCGCCACACCCTCTACCACACCCGCTTCGCATTGCGTTGCATAGCCGTCACGCTGCTTGTCATAGCCCTCGCGCGTCCGCAAAGCAAGCTGAGCCGCGAAGAGATGGAAATCGAAGGCATCGACATCGTGCTGGCCATCGACGTTTCGGGCAGTATGAAAGGCGAAGACTTCAAGCCCAACCGCCTGGAGGCCGCCAAAGAGGTGGCACAGAACTTCATCGACGGGCGCCACAACGACCGCATAGCCCTGGTTGAATTTGCCGGCGAGGCTTTCACCCAAACCCCATTGACCATCGACCACAACGTGCTGAGTCGGCAGTTGGCAGCGATGCGGACAGGCCTGCTCGAGGACGGCACCGCCATTGGCGACGGCCTGGCGACAGCCATCAACCGCATCAAGGAGAGCGAAGCCGTCAGCAAAGTCATTATTCTTCTGACTGACGGCGTGAACAATCACGGATCCATCGACCCCGAGACGGCAGCTGAACTGGCTGGCGAATACGGCATCAGGCTCTACACCATCGGCGTTGGCAGTCGCGGCGACGTGCTCTATCACGACGAATACGGGCGCCCCTTCCACGCCCGCGCCGACCTGGACGAGGAGATGCTGACCCGTATGGCCAATTGCACAGATGGCGGACACTACTATCGCGCCACCGACAAGAACTCGCTGAACGACATCTTCTCGCAAATCGACAAAATCGAAAAGACCCGCATCGACGTAACTCAATATCAACAAACTAAAGAAGAATTCAAAATCTTCCTTCTGCTGGCTCTGCTGGCACTGGGACTGGAACTATTGCTAAGAATTGACAATTAAAGCGTAAACCAATGATTTTTGAACATAAAGGTATATTATGGCTGCTGACCGTCATCCCCCTGATGGTTGTCATTTACATCCTGCGTCAGCGCCGCAAAAGAAAGCTGCTGGCCCAATTTGCACAAGGGGCTATGCTGCCACGGTTGCAGCCCGACGCCTCGTGGCGGCGTCCCGTCACGAAGCTAGCCCTGCTCTGCCTTGGGGTGGGGTTCCTCATCGTAGCGCTGGCCAATCCGCAAATGGGCAGCACGCTGGCCGAAGGCGAACAGCGCGGCATCGATATGGCCGTTTGCATCGACGTGTCCAACAGTATGTTGGCTCAGGATATGAAACCCAGCCGTATGGAAAAATGCAAACAAACGGTACGCAACCTCATCAGCCAACTGAAAGGCGACCGCGTGTCGCTCGTGGTCTTTGCCGGACGGGCCTACATTGAAATGCCGCTGACCAACGACTACGGCTCGACGAAAATGTTCCTCGACCAAATAGGCACCGACCTCATCAGCGAACAAGGCACCGCCATCGGCGACGCCATCGGCAAAGGTATGGCCACCCTCGGATACGGCGAAGACGGCGACGAATCGCAACCCAAATGGGAGCCCAACAAAAGCCGCGCCATCGTCATTCTCAGCGATGGCGAAAACCACGAAGACGATGCCGTCGATGCCGCACAAAAAGCTGCCGAACAAGGCATTATGGTATGCACCATCGGCATCGGCTCTACAGCCGGCAGCCAGATACCCATCATTGGCCGCAACGGCCAAATCAGCGACTGGCGCCGCGACAACGAAGGCAACATCGTGACCACGCGACTAAACGAAGATATGCTGCGCGAGATAGCAAAGGCCGGCAACGGCATCTATGCCAATGCCGACAAAGGCAATGCCGCCATCGACGACCTTGTCAAGCAGCTCTCAAAACTGGACAGCCAGAAATTCGGCGCCGCCCAATTCTCGACTTTCAAAAGCCAATACCAGTATCCGCTGGCAGCAGGCCTGCTCCTAATCTTCCTCGAAGTGTTCATTTTCGAACGCAAAAACCCACGCATCAACATCAACAAACTAATAAGAAGAAAAAACAACGCCTAAGGCCCATTGTTTCTGAGGTAATTATGAAAAAAAATCTGACATTGATATTATTGACAGCCCTGTTTGCCATTCCTTGCGCAGCACAGCAAAAGGACGACAATCAAGGCAAACCCGAACAGACACAATATCAAAAAGAGAAAAGCACCATCCCCTACAAAGTCGACAGGAAAACAGCCAAAGCCCGCCGCACGGCAACGCGCAAAGGCAATACCGAACTGAAAAAGAAGTATTTCAGCAACGCTGTCAACGAATACCGCAATGCCCTAAAAGCCGACAGCAACTACGCCAAAGCCCAATACAACCGCGGCATTGCCCACAGCAAACTGGGACAGAACGACACCGCTCTGGCCTACTATCGCAAGCTCTGCCAAAACACCAGCGCCACTGCCGCACAGCGCGCCAATGCACACTACAACTCAGGCAACATCCTGCTCCGCAACGCCCTTGCCGCTCGCGACACCGGCGGATACGACGGACAAAGCCTGCGACAAGCCATCGAGGAATACAAAGCCTCTTTGCGGCTTGACAGTCAGAACGGCAATGCAAAACACAATCTTTCGCTGGCAAAACAGCTGCTCCGGCCCGAACAGCAGAACGGAGGTGGAGGACAAAACCAGCAAAATCAGAATCAAAACCAAGACCAAAACCAGCAGAACCAGCAGAACCAGCAGAACCAGCAAAACCAGCAGAACCAGCAGGACAAGCAGGACCAGCAACAAAACCAGCAAAACCAAAACCAACAGAACCAACAACAACAAAATCAACAACAAGACCAGCAACAACAACCCCAAAACCAGCAGAACAAGAAACAACAGGAACAGCGTCGCCGCGAAGCCGAACAGATGCTCAACGCAATGAAAAACAACGAGCAACAGACGATGAAGGCCGTCCGTATGAGAGAGGCCGAAAAAGAACGGCGCCAAGGCACCCCTGCACGTATCGAAAAGGATTGGTAAGAATGCAACTATCTATAAAACAATGAAAAAAGCAACAATCATATTAACCTTTCTTGCAGTCATTCTGACAAGTGGCATTTCGGCCCAGAACGCCGTGATGAACGTCCGCACACGCAACACCGTCTCTGCGGGACAGACCTTCCAGATAACATTTGACGTCAATGCCCACGCTCAGGATTTCAGGACCCCCTCCCTGAAAGGTCTGAAACTGGTGGGAGGTCCCAACACCGGATTCAGCAGCTCCACATCCATCATCAACGGCAAGATGTCGCAGTCCGTTTCCAACACCTTCACCATTCTTGTGCAAGCCGAAAAAGAAGGCACTGCCAATGTCGGTGCCGCCAGCTGCACGGTCGACGGGAAGACCGTCACCAGCAAGCCCTTTTCGGTCAAGGTCGAAAAAGCCGACCCGAACAGCAACCACCAGCAACAGAGCCAAAGCGGATGGGGATGGGGACAGCAGCAGCAACGTCCGAGACAGCAGCAACAGCAGGATCCGCAACCATCACAAAACATCGACAACAACACACTTTTTGCACGCGCTTCCATCAGCAAGAACAGCCTCTATCAGGGCGAAGAAGCCATCATCGTATACAAAATCTACACTCAAGTCCCCCTGACGCAATTCCAAATCGACAAACTGCCTCGCAACAAAGGCTTTTGGAGCGAAGCCCTTAGCGAAAATATGACGCAGGTTAGGCAATACTCCGAAACATACAACGGACGGCAGTACCAGGTGGCCGAAATACGACGCGGAGCCCTCTATCCGCAAGAAAACGGCACCCTCAACATCGCCCCTCTCAAAACCGACGTCGTCGCCATCATCCAAACCCAAATGCAGCGACAGAGAACCGGTACCATCTTCGACTTCTTTATCGACGACCCCTTCTTCACCCCAACACGCAACCAGGCCGTTGTCAAATCGCTGACCAGCAACTCCATCAGCGTCAAGGTCAAGCCCCTCCCCGATGCCCCAGCTGGCTTTGCCGGCGGCGTCGGCCATTTCGACATCAAGGCCAAAACAGACCTCGACCAGCTCCACGCCGGCGATGCATTCACCTATAGCGTGACCGTCAGCGGACGCGGCAACCTCAGCCTGCTCGAAGCGCCTACAATCGAGTTCCCCAAAGGAATGGAAGTCTACGAGCCTCGCGTTATTGACAATATCAACAAAGGCGACAACGGACTCTCCGGCAGCCGCACGTTCGAATGGATCGTCACCCCGCAGACGCAGGGCGAATACGATATGCCTGACTTCAACTATGTCTATTTCGACCCCGTCTCGGGACAGTACATAACCAAAAAATGCAACAAAATCCACATCAAAGTCGACAAGCCGCTACACAACAGCAGCGCCAAAAGCGACGTCAAAATCCTCAACAGCGACATCCACCACATCAGCAAACAAACCAAGCTGAACAACATCAACAACCATAAGGCTCCCGTGCTCTTCTGGATCCTCACCATCCTGCCCGCTCTGGCCGCTGCCCTCATCGTCATAATCGCTCGTCGCCAGCAGGACATCGTATCAGACGAAGCCTCGATGCGACTGCAACGGGCTACAAAACTGGCTCGCAAGCGGTTGCGCAATGCCGAACGGCACCTCAACGACGGCGACGACGAGCGCTTCTACGAAGAAATCTACAAAGCTCTTTGGGGCGGCATCGCCGACAAATTCAACATCCAGCAGTCGCTGCTCTCCTCCGACACCATCCGACAGCATCTTTCCGACAAGCACGTCGACGAGACCCTACAGCAAGACATTCTCGCAACCCTCGCCGATGTCGACTTCGCACGCTTCGCCCCTGGCGACAGCAGCACAAAAAAACAAAACATCTACAACAAAGCTATGAGCACCATAACGCAAATAGCTGCCATCAAAACAAAAGTGGAACGTTAAAGACCGGTAATTTTATGCACAACATATTCAAAATATTGACATTAGCAACGGTTCTGCTCGCGACCCATCCCGCTTGGGCCGTCTCCGACAAAAAAGCAGAAGAAAAGAATTTCGCCACAGCCAACGAGGCCTACGAAAACGGCGATTACGCGCAGGCTGTCGAAACCTACAACGACATAATACGCAATGGTTTCGAAAGCTGGCAGCTCTACTATAACCTCGGCAATGCCTACTATCGTCTGGACAGCATCGGCCGCAGCATTCTCAGCTACGAACGCGCCCTGAGGCTTGCTCCCAACAAGCAGCTCATCAAAGACAACCTCGAACTCGCGCGCAGCAAAACCACCGACAAAATCGAAGTCCTCCCCAAAATGTTCCTCGTCCAATGGACCGATGCCGTCGTCCGCATCACCACCCCCCGCGGCTGGCGCATCATTTTTCTTTCGCTCTTTTTCCTCACCCTCTCAGCACTATGTATCTTCCTCATTGCCAAAGACTATAGGCTTCGAAAAACATCATTCGTACTGACCGTCATCCTGGCCCTCCTAACAATTTTTTCGATCCTCAATGCAGCAATTTCGGCAAAAAATGTTACTAATAATATGAAGGCCGTAGTTATCGCTCCGATGGTCGTCGTAAAAAGCTCCCCCGATGCCAAAAGCGTCGACAAATTCCTCCTTCACGAAGGCACTCTTCTCACTATCGACGACAAACAAGACCAGTGGTGGCAAATCACCATCGACGACGGCAAAAACGGATGGATCAACTACGGCGCCGAAATAATATAGTCAATCATCAATAATTCGCATATATTCGAGTTTTGCTTGCAAAACACATTCATCAGGTCAAAGAAACATATTCGTGTAATTCGTTAAATTCGTGGTCAAAAAAAATCAACTTTCAACTTAAAACAATGTCCCGCATCTCCTTCTTCGCCATTCTCGCAGCCTTAGCCCTTCCCTGTCTCGCTCTTGCACAACAAGACCAGAACAAGGAAAAAGTGGTCATCGTCGACGACGAGGCCTGCGGCTGCGAACTCTATTTCATCGACGGCATACAGACCATCCGGCGCGACGGCCTCTTCGGTTTCAAGCGCGAAGACGGCACCGTTTTCGTCGAACCCATCTATAAATTTGTCGACAAATTCAACGGCAACTACTGCATCGTCTACAAAGACTACGGCCAGTGCGGCATCGTCGACCGCAACGGAAAGATCATCGTCCCCACCGACTGCCAGGAGGTCAACTACCCCACCGATGGTATGATCCGCTTCCGCAGAAACAACCTCTACGGCTTCTACGACACTGCCGGCAACATCGCCATTCAGCCCCAATACCGCACCGTGTCGGGCTTCAGCAACGGCCTCGCCACCGTCATCGTCGACTTCGACAGCAACACCTTCGGCTACGGCTTCATCGACCGCAACAACAACATCGTCATCGAGCCCAAATTCCAATACGCCTACGCTTTCAGCGAAGGCACCGCCATTGTCAAAAACTACGACCGGCTCGGTATGATCGACACCAACGGCAACGAAGTCCTGCCCATCAAATACATCGACATCACCCCTATGCGCAACGGACGCTTCTTCGCCGTCGACGCCCTCTCCGAAAAGGCCGCTCTCTTCGACAACCGCTTCAGGCAGCTCACCCCCTTCGTCTACGACAAAATCCTCTCCTTCAACGAAGATTTCTACGTGGTGGAACGCGACTCAATGAAGACCTACCTCGACACTAAAGGCAAAGAACGCTTCGGATTCTACAACATCGCCGCGCCCTTCACCGACGGCTACGCTATGGTCAGCCGCAACGGCAAGTACGGCATCATCAACAATCGCGGCAAAATCGTACTCCCCATCCAGTACGACAACAGCGGCTACCGCTCTATGCTTTACATCTTCTCCGAAAACATCGCTATGGTCGAGAAGGACGGCAAGTACGGATTCGTCAACAAAAGCGGCCAAGTCGTCATCCCCATCGTCTACGAGTCCGCACAGCACTGCACCGAAGGGCTCATCCCCGTGCAGCAGTTCGGAATGTGGGCCTTCATCGACAAGAACGGCAAGCAGCTCACCGATTTCGTCTTCGATGCCGCCTCCTACTTCGAGTGGGGACGCGCCGAAGTCGTCTACAACGGCACCACCTACAAAATCAACACCGACGGCGTTTGCGTCAAAAACTGCAAAACTTATCCCAAAAATCTGAATTTCAAACTATGAGCAACAACTCCTCCATAGCCACCCACGACGGTGTCGTCATCGGCATCCAGCCCGGCAAAATCAGCATCGAAATGCAGGTCGTCTCGGCCTGCGCCTCCTGCAAAGCACACGAAAAATGCGCCTTCGTCGACAAAGACCGCAAAGTGGTCGAAATCGAAACCGCCGAGTCAGACAAATACCATATTGGCGACAACGTCACCGTCTGCGTCAACGAAAGCCGCGGCCTCCTCGCCGTGCTCTTCGCCTACCTCCTCCCCGCCCTGCTCCTCGTCGGCAGCGTCGTCCTCCTCACGCTCCTTTCCGCCTCCGAAACACTAGTCGCCACCGCCACCATCCTCCTCATCGCCGCCTACTTCCTCCTGCTCTTCCTGCTCCGCACCAAACTCCAGAAAAAATTCACCTTCACCCTTAAATAGTTGAAAGTTAAAAGTTGAGAGTTGAAAGTTGAAAATTGAAAATCGAAAATCGAAATCACTTGCTATTGATTTCCGACGAAAGTCGGAAAAAGATTTCCAAGATTCGCTCGCTTGCGAGCAGATTTCCAAGATTTGCAATATGCGCCCAAAAAAAGATTTCCAAGATTTCCAAGATTTCGCTCGCTGCGAGCGGGAGAAGTTTTAATGTGCGAATGCATTAGCGGCTAGCGCAGTCAATTCATAATTCACAAATCACTATTCACAATAAAAATTTTTTCGTATATTTGCATTTACAAAATACAATGGTGTTATGATGCAAAAATTACATTTTCAAAGAATTACGGCTCTAGTTATTCTCTTTGCCGCTTTCCTCGTCGCGCCTTTGGCCTCCAAGGCGCAATATTCCGAAGCACTCGTCAACAGCGAATATCGCGACATCATCCTCAAGCAGCTGCAGAAAAACTCCGCCGACGAACAGGATGCCATCCGCAACTACGCCAACAGCTACCTCCTCTCGCTGCCCAACGACCGCAAGCTCTACGACGAGTCCAAGATGAACATCAAGACCGACCTCGTCAGCGGTATCGACCGCGACGGCCTGCGCGAGCTCAACTACCGCATCGTCGTCAACTACAGCTGCCACCACTTCGAAAACACCACCGACAACTACCCCACCGGCAAATACCTCTGCCAGCAGTCCAATGCGGCCTCCGCCATCGTCAACATACTCCACAACATCGTCGACAACTATTGCGCAAAAGCCTTCAAACCAGGCAAACGCGTGGACATCACCCTCAAGGCCTCTACCGACATCACTCCCGTCACCAAGCTCGACTACAACGGCGAATACGGCGATTTCCGCTACATCGCCGCACGCTACAACGACGAGCCCGTCCGCATCTCAGTCTCCTCCGAGTCGGGCATAACCTCCAACGCACAGCTCGCTTTCCTCAGGGCTCAAGGACTGCAAGCCGCACTCCTTGAGCAATGCAAAGCCCTCAAACTCACCGACAACAGTTTCAGCTACCACACGCGCAGCGTCAGCGAAACGGGCTCGCAGTATCGCGACGTGGGCGTCGAAATCATCATCCACGGCGCCTTCGACGAGGAAATCGTCCTGATGAACGAACGGCTCGTCAACGACGAATTCGTCGACTACAACATCCCCAAAACAACCGAAAACAGCAACCTCAAAACCTACGCCCTCATCATCGCCAACGAACGCTACAGCGCACCCCTGACCAACGTACCATACGCCTACGCCGACGGCGAAAACCTGCAGCAGTACTGCATCCGCACCCTTGGCATCCCGGCACGGCAGGTGCGCATCATCGAGGACGCCTCGCTGCAAGACATCCGCACCCAGGGCGTCGACTGGTTCAAGGATATCGCCAAATCGCAAAAGGGCGACTGCAACTTCATCCTCTATTTCGCCGGACACGGCCTCACCGACTTCGACCACAACCCCTACATCATCCCCACCGGGCTCAACTATAAGAAAATCAAAGCACTCCGCAACCCGGCCGATTTCACCCTCGACAAGCCCCTCACAAAATGCGAGACCAAAAAACTGCTCAAACAGTGCCTGCGCGTCGACACCCTCTGCAGCTGGTTCAACCGCCTGCCGATGAAATCGCTCACCATCCTCATCGACGCCTCCTTCGACGGCAACCAGCGCGACGGCTCGCCCCTCATCAACATCAAACACAGCAAAAACAAGCCCAAAGGACTACGCATCCGCAACGACATCGTCCTCATCACCGCCGCACCCTTCAACCAGACCGCCTACGCCTTCGACGAACAGCACCACGGATTCTTCACCTATTTCCTCCTCAAGGAACTCAAGAAAACCAAAGGCAACATCGACCTCCATAACCTCTTCAACAACATCGACCGCAACCTGCAGGACGAGTCGGCCCTCCAAGGACTGCTACAGACGCCTACCATCTACGTAGGCGGCAAACTCAAAGACACGTGGGGCAACATACGCCTCGGCGCTCAGTAAAAGCCCCCACACGGCATCCCTAACCCCATTGCCTTTCGACACCTTCGCCACACACCCGCTCCGCCATTTCCTATATATATCCTATATATATCCTATATCGTTCTTATATTTTGATATAAGATATATATAGGATATATATAGGAAATATATAGGAAATGGCGGACCAAACCTACCCAAGTTATTCTTCCTGCAAGTCTCTCGACGACACCTCCGCAGCCTTCAACTGGAAGTACTCATAGCGGCCATCGAAATGCTCATACATCTCCTTCAGCGTCTGCGGCCTCTCCTCCAGTATATACTCCACAATCTCGTCAAACTGCTCCGACGTCAGTATCTTGTCTATCGTTATGGCCCCAGCCTCCAACGCCGCTATCAGGTGGCTCCCTATCATACTCACCGGCAGGCCGCTCTCCGCGGCTATCTCGGCACGCTCTTTGCCCATAGCAAACAGGCGCACAGTCTCCACCCACGGCGCCTCCTTCGGGACCGATTCTTTCGTCTTCGCCTTCTCCTGCCGCTCCGCACGGCCCATAGCGTGAAGCCCCGTCTTGCGCTTCTCTTTCTTGCGCTTGCCCCTCTCCTTGCCTAGCATATAGTCCACCTTGGCCCTGTTGTATTCCTCCGGCGAAAAGCCAAGCTCGCCAACCCGCTCCAGGCACTCGCGACGCAAACCCAGCTCGTCGACATATTCCGACACCAAATCGTTGTATTCCTGCACCAGCGTCTTGCTCTTCACCTCCAATTTCGTTACCGGCAGCAGATCTCTCCACACCGCTTCCAGCTGACCGCTGAAGTATTGCACACCCTTCTCCACGCGCTCTCGCTCGTATTCGCCTCCCGTCTCGCCACCGTTCTGCATCCTTATCTTCGAAAGCTGATGCCTGAAGCGCTCCGACACCTGCAGCAGCGTGACCAGCTTGTCTGTGACTACCGCATTCGCCTGCTGCACTTCCGCTGGATAATAGCGACTTAGGTGACTGCGACAGAAGGCATTCAGTCTCTCCGCCGTCCTGTAAAGCAACGTCAAGTCGAACAGCTCATACAGCAGCTCATAGTAGTACGACGACTGCTGCAACGACAAACTTTCCTCCACCTGCTCGCGCTTCGCCTGGCTGTCGGCAAACTGCAGAACGTCCTCATTGTCAAACAGACACGACGGCGATATCGGCGTGGCCAGCACCAGCCCCTCCAGCGTCCGGCAGCGGCTCAGCGCCACGTACACCTGGCCGTATGTGAATGCCGATGCCGCATCCACAATCACCTTGTCGAACGTCAGTCCCTGACTCTTGTGGATCGTCACCGCCCACGCCAGTCGCAACGGGAACTGGACAAAGACGCCGTCCACCTTCTGTTTTATCTGATTGTCAGACGGATCTATCTCATATTTTATGTTTTCCCATCGCTCCAGACCGACGGTGATATGGTTGCCCTCCCGGTCCACAACGGCAACGCCTTCCTCCTCGTCATAGCCTTCCACCGTCGCCAGCTTGCCATTGTAGTACGCCCCGCCGCCAGCATCGTTCTTGATAAACATCACCTGCGCTCCACGCTTCAGTACCAGACTTTTATCCGTCGGATACGACGTCTCCGGGAAATTGCCCTCAACTCTCGATTCCAGCACTATCTCCTTCCCCGGCAACGCCGCCAACTTGCGGCGGTTCACCTCGTTCGACTGGTAGTTGTGCGTCGTCAGACGGATGTAGCCCTCGCTGTCCGCAGGATTGAAGCCCCCACGCCAGCGGCTGTTCAGCAGCCGCAGCGTCGACTCGTCCTTCTTGTTGTCTCTTATCTTGTTCAGCAGCTCCACAAACTCCACATCCTGCTGACGGTAGATATGTGTCAATTCGATCGTCACATACCCCAAGCGCTGCAACGCCTTGCTGTGAAAGAAAAACGACGACGGATACACCTGATCCATATAACGCTTATCCTCATCCCTCACCACCGGAGGCAGCTGGTGCACATCGCCAATCAGCAACAGCTGCACGCCCCCGAAAGGCTTGCTGCTGCGACGGTAGCGGCGCAAAGTCATATCCACCGCATCCAGCAAATCGGCCCGCACCATACTTATCTCGTCGATAATCAGCAAATTCAAAGTCCTGATTATCTTTATCTTCTCCTTGCGCAGCGACTTGTATTTGTCTGGCATCTGGTATTCCGTCACCAGCTCCTTGACATCTGGCAGATACGGACACAGCGGCAGTTGGAAAAAGGAATGAATCGTCACTCCACCGGCATTCACCGCCGCAACGCCCGTCGGCGCCAGGACGACATTACGCTTGCCGACGGTCGACACAATATGCCGCAAAAACGTCGTCTTCCCCGTGCCAGCCTTTCCCGTCAGGAACACCGACACCCCGGTCGTCGACACATATTTCTCCGCCAGCTCCAGCGCAG
>R22__coassemble_1001_pt1 | contig 15578 bp, 14 predicted proteins | sample R22__metabat2_high_PE_041 | metagenome-assembled genome bin R22 | reverse complement strand
GAACGATATAAGAACGATATAGGAACGATATAGGAACGGGCGGAGCAGGTGGCTGCCTGTCGCGCCGGATTCACGGATGCACACAGGCAGGGGTCGCGTCTCTCCGAGACGCACGCAAGATGTTGATTATCAGCCACCGCACTGCGCTACACTTGTACGGTGTTATTAAGATTAAGCCTCTCCGAGGCTTCCTATTTCGGCTGATCGGCGTTGAGCAAGTCTATCGAATAGTGCAGGCCCACGTTCTCGCGGCGCGCGCGTGCCTGCTTGATAATCAGGTAGGCACAGGCTATCAGGTTGCGCAGCTCGGCCAGCGGTTCGGCCAGCACCGAGCGCTGGTAGAGCTCTTCGGTTTCGCGGAAGATGAGGTTCAGGCGGTCGAAGGCACGCTGCAGGCGCAGGTCGCTGCGCACGATGCCCACATAGTTCGACATAATTTCCTGCAACTCCTTCTTGGTCTGCGTGATAAGCACCATTTCCTCGTTCAGCACCATACCCTCGGCGTTCCAGTCGGGCAGCTGCGCGTTTGTTGCCGACAGCTTGGCCTTGGCGGCGTCGCTCATCGACGAAACGACCCCGATGGCGTGCTCGGCGGCATTGTGGGCATAGACCACTGCCTCGAGCAACGAATTGCTGGCCAGACGGTTGCCACCGTGCAGACCCGTGCACGAGCATTCGCCGGCAGCATAGAGGTGATGGATCGAGCTTTCGCCGTTGCGGTCCACCTTGATGCCGCCGCACTGGTAGTGCGCCGCTGGGCGCACCGGTATCATATCTTTGGTGATGTTGATGCCCATTTCGAGGCATTTGGCGTATATGGTCGGGAAGCCGTTGATGAGTTCGTGCTTGCCGATGGGGCGCGCGTCGAGCCACACGTGCTCCACGCCGGCCAGCTTCATCTCGTTGTCGATGGCGCGGGCCACGATGTCGCGCGGCGCCAGGCTCAGACGGCTGTCGTATTTCTGCATAAACTCCTTGCCGTTATGGTCCTTCAGGATTGCTCCTGCGCCGCGCATCGCCTCGGTGATGAGGAACGCCGGCTTCTCGGCAGGATTGTAGAGCGACGTGGGGTGGAACTGCATAAATTCCAAGTCTTTAAGCACGCCGCGGGCGCGGTGCACCATCGCCACGCCGTCGCCCGTCGAGATGATGGGCGTCGTGGTCGTCGTATAGACATTGCCCATACCGCCCGTGGCCAGCAGGGTCACCTTCGAGAGGTAGGTGTCGATCTCGTTGGTCAGGCAGTTCAGCGCATAGACGCCATAGCATTCGATGTCGGGCGTATGCTTCGTAACGCGCTGGCCAAGATGGTGTTGCGTAATGATATCGATGGCAAACTGGTGCTCCTTCAGCTCGATGTTGGGGTGGTCGTGCACAGCCTGCAGCAGGCCGCGCTCAATCTCGGCGCCCGTGTTGTCCTTGTGGTGCAGGATGCGGAATTCCGAATGGCCGCCCTCGCGGTGCAGGTCAAACTTGCCGCCCTTCGACTTGTCGAACTCCACGCCATAGCGCACCAGTTCTTCGATGCGTTGCGGTGCCTCGCGGATGGTCATCTCCACCACCTCGCGGTCGCAGATGCCGTCGCCGGCCACCAGCGTGTCGGCGATGTGCTTGTCGAAACTGTCCGTGTCGTACATCACCGCTGCGATGCCGCCCTGCGCATATTTTGTCGACCCCTCCGACGCATCGCCCTTGGTCAGGACGCACACCTTGCCGTATTCGGCCACTTTGAGGGCAAAGCTCAAGCCTGCAATACCCGAGCCAATAACAAGAAAATCAACTTCGTGACGCATATTCTATTTCATTATTATTACACCTTAACGCAAAACACACTTTTAAAGTATGTCACGACGTGTTATTTTTTCGGGACTTCTACACTCGATTTTGATTGAAAATATTGGATAGTACGCAATATTTTAAAGGAAATATTTTATGTTGCAGTGCACCTTAAATCCGAATAATGAGACAGATAGCATTATTTTCCCGTTCGGATCCAGACAGTTACCGGATTATCTTACCTGTTGTATCGGATTTGCAATCCGATACTGTTTAATATCAGGATTTTCAATCCGCCAACATTACCGCCTTTGCAAGTGGTCTTATTGCGGTTTATAAACTGAAAATAAATATTTTGCGAATTGCAAATCCTTATATTAAGTAGCGTCGGATTGCAAATCCGCCGCAACGGGTCGCAATGGGCAACGGAATTACAAATCCGACGCAACGGGCGGTCGCTCATAATAGATATTGAACGGCAATGATGCAGACGGAGACAACAGGGATACAATCCTTACTATCAATTCGTACTTGAAAGGCCGTATGCCCCATCGTTTTGCATCAAAGTCGTAAGTGTCCATAAAGCCGACAATGCGATTCTGCGCATCTACATAAACCGTCGCTACGCCGAATGCGTTGCGGTACTTGGTACCGTAGAACGACACACTTTCTCGCCGGACAGCATCTGCCGACACAAGCGTGTCGGCTTCAAATTCCTGCGGTTGCCACATTCCCCTGATGCACTCCTCAACAGCGGCAAATTGTTCGTCCGAAAGCCAGATGTTGCCCTTGCCAGTCCAATAGTTTCGAAAAAGCAAAACACTCAAACTGTCGTCAAACCTTTTGCAGATAAATTCGCCAATGCATCCGAGGCGTTCAGGAGAGGATTCTGCCGCAGGGACGGCGTCACGAACTTGCGCAATGGAAAAAACAGGCAATGACAGAAGAAGGACGAAAACACAGGTGCTTCTTTTCATTTTAACGGGCGGTGACTTTTTTACTCAAAATGACATTCTTCTGTTCCCTGTACAGGATTCCGGAACTCGGATATTGGATCGCTGCGGATACATCCGCCGAATAGTCGCGAATGTCGAACAAAAGCATACACTGGACCAGTTTTATAAACGAAACGGAACTGCAGCGCGACACGCTGCACACAACGCCAATCGTGGAAACGCCTTGAGGCACATACAAATTGGCCGTCGTGACCGAAACCAATGGCGTTCTGTTTTTGTATACCAGTCCAGTGATGCTTTTTATCGTGAAATCAGTCGAGTCGTTTTTGATTGTCAGGTTTAGCGTTATCTTTTCGGAAAGGATATTGCAAGAAACTATTTCATAGGCTGTCAGCGTCAGATTCCTTATCTGGCATTTTGCTGCGCTTGTCGCAACAAGGAGCAGAACAATGCAAAGTGCTGTAGCCAATCTTAACTTCATCGCCCAAAAACGCCGTTCCACATATAATAACGAAGCTCAATCACTCTTCGGCATCTATGGCTATTGTGGTGTTAGCCATCACATTGCCCGACAACTGCGAACCGGCAGGAATAATGCCCTGCTGTCCGGGTATTAAAAATCCGAAAAGGGGCAGACAGGTGAAACCTGTTACAAGAGCCCATCCGAGCCTTCCTTTGCCTTCGTTCCTCAGTGTCAACCCCGTCACGGGAACTGGAGTGCCATCGGCGGCATTTATCGAAGTGGCATCGATAGCTATACTGCCCGATTGTCCCAATATGGAATGCTTCTTGCTTTGCGTTACACGCCCCTTGATGGTCGAGCCCGCCGGGATGACCACTTGCCCCTTGACCGTGACTTGGTTGAGAAGCTTCAGTTCGATCGTGGTACCCACAGGATGTGTCTTCGAATTGATTTCGTATAGCGTTGTTGCCTCGATCGGCGTGCCTGCCTTAACTACGATTTCCTTGGTTTGCGCATTTGCCGACGAAAATGCAAAACAGAAATAACCCATCGCCAAGACAACGGCGAATGCTCTTACTTTGGTTTTTAAGATGTTTGAAAACATAATTTTGATTGATTTAAATGATTAATAAATAAAAGGATTAAAGATTCTCAATTCGTTTATTGCATCGCGTTTCAACCTCTCGTTGTAGCGCGAGGCACCATTGCCCGACCCTGCTATATTGCCGATATAGAAAGAGGCAGAAAAGAGCCCAACAACGATGCCAAGACCATAGTTATCGGTCTTGAACGATGTGTATGCCGCATAGGCAAGTGCCGCATTGACAAGCAACGATGTGAGCGCGCTGCCGGGCTGACCTACATAAAGATAGCCCGCCCCTGGGACTATGCCCAGCAGCATCGCCACTGTCGGATTCTTGTATCTTGCTGATTCCAGACGTTCTACAACTGTCTTACTGGATACAAAAGCCTGTAAATTACCATCAACGGACAGTTTCTTTTCCAACGATGCCCGGGCTTTGTCGAACATCGATTCCTTGGTGTAAGCAACGGCCAATTCCCCGAATGGATGCGCCTCGTTACTGTCCCAACACAAGACAGAAGCCTCAAAGCAGGCTATGGCTTTGCGGCTGTCGCCTACCAAGTCGTAAAGATGCGCAGCCGTGTACAGGACTTTGTAGTCCGATTTTTGCCGAGCCGGTATTCCACTCTCGAAAAACAGGAGCCCGTCCGAATATTGCCCCAAGCCTTCATAACAGCGCAATTTGTTGACATACAAGGCTGGTTCGTGCACGAAAGAGGTGTCATAATACAGCAGTCTGTCGATTTCGAGCATCGCGCTTGCATAGCAATGGCTATTGACAAGGCGGTTCGTAAACTGGATTGCCCTCGACACGGAATCGTCGGGGACGATGGTTTCGGCAGCCACATTTCGGAGGCTGAAACCAGCAAGTTTGGCCGCCTCGGGCCTGCTTGGCGGAAAATCAAGCATTTGCAAGCTTCCATCGTCAAGCGGCACCTGATGGTAGAATTCCCGATGGTTGCCACATCGTATCATTCTATCGGCCATCATCGTCATAGCCACAGGGAACAGATAGTCCTCAAAAACCATCATCCCGTAGCGCGAACAGGTGGGATACATCTGGCATCGCGAACGCAGCATTCCGCTGAGGTGCCTTTGATACAGCCCGATATAGTCGTGGGCCGCAGAGCCACGGGCCAACGGCTGCGCCTGCAACACGGCGACAAATCCAGCGACATACAACAGCAGAAAGAAGATAGTACCTACTTTCTTCATCGTTCAAACACGGCTGACAACCATTTCAAATGCCATATCGCTGTCTGGTCCATATTGTGCACGCCTCCGAACAATCGTCAGTGCCATAGTCTGAAGGATCTATGTCTGAGGTTCCAAAATCGTCAGTGCAGGTACATTCCGAACCGAATTTAAGGCACGAAGTTGCTGTCAAACTAACAAGCACCATCAAAGCTAAAAGTACTAATCTTTGTTTTTTCATAAATCTTCAAGCAGTTATTATCCATCGCCCCATCGGATTTTTTCGCCTAGGCTCGAAGACAGATAAAACACAACAAAGAAAGTGGAGCCATCCATTTTGTGCCCTATCTTTAAACGTGTGGGCTGGACTCCCTGTAAACAAAAATAAGGTAAAATTGAATCGCTCCACAGGACGTATCATACAATATGAGACAATCCAATAGGAGCATTCTTTTCTCCTTTTTATTCCTGTTTACATTAGTGAAGTGTCCAGTTCCACGTTTAGGAATAAGGCGAAAATGCATCTTTCTCGGCAAACTATTTCTTGCAGTTTGCGGATGCAAAATTACGCATATTTTTCAAATTACGTAATAATTATTTTTAAATTTATTGAAAACAGCTTGGTATCATTCAAATCAGCAACATTCCAATTGCCACTGAACCAGCATAAAACAAAATTCAATTCGCAAAATTTGCGAACATATCAAAAATAATTAGTATCTTTGCATTCGATTTGCAGACTCAATGATATGGAGATACACTTTGAGAAAGAATACCTTTCCGAATTATACTACACTGCCAAAACAACTGACAAAAAGCACCGTTTTCAGCCAACAATTGTCAAGCGATACATCCGCACGATTGACATAATGGAATCGGTGCAAGGCATAGAAGACTTGTATCGGTTCAATTCGCTGAACTACGAAGTTTTGAGTGGCGACTTGAAAGGGTTCGAATCGGTGCGCGTAGGCGACAAGTACCGTATCGTTTTTCGGAGTGAGAAGATTGTTTCCAACACAGTGTTGACAATCTGCAACATAATTGATCTAACGAACCATTATAAATAATAAATAGTAGAACTATGGCAAAATTAGGATATTCAGCAATACCGACCCATCCTGGCGATGTTTTGAAAGACGAACTTGAAGCGAGAGGCATTTCGCAACGCGCATTCGCCAAGTCTGTGGGTATGTCGTACTCTGTTCTGAACGAAATACTGAACGCACACAGGGGACTGACAACGACCACCGCACTGCTTTTCGAGGCTGCCTTGGGACTACCTGCCGATGCACTTCTGGCCATTCAGACCAAATACAACCTGCAGACAACACGCAAAAAAGCCGAAACCATCAGTTGGATGAACAGCATCCGCCAATCCGCTGCCGTACTGTAGCCGTCATTTTTCCTGCCTTCAGGTCCTTGTCAGGTATTTTATATCGGCGGGGTCAATGAGGCCGTACTGGATGGCTTTGGCTATGCGGGCGCCGCTTTTGTTGACGATGCCGAGCTTGCGCGACAGCTCTTTCTGCTTGTCCTGTATCGACTTGTCGGTCTCGACCCACCGCGTCAGGCGCATCGCAATCTCTTGTGCCGTGCATCCGGCAGCCTCCAGCAGCAATATTTCGCGTTCCTCGTCGCTGATGGGTTCGTCGAACGTCGAGTGGCACTGGCGTTCGAAGTAGAGTTCGGCGGCCTCCTTGAGGGTGCGCATCACGGGATAGTTGAAATAGTATTCCTCGCCGCGCTCCAGGCAGGAGATGGCACGCAGTATGTTCTCGATCGAAAAGCCGCCGGTGGCGTTCTTGCTGACGAAGGCGTTGGCGCCCTTGTGGAGCGCTTCGAAGACAACGCCGCCGATGTCGTTGAGGCGCTGCGGACGGTTGGCCTCGCTGGGCAGCGGGTTGTCGAAGCGGCCCGAGAGGATGATGATTTTGATGTCGCGGCCGAGGATGGTCTTGTACTGCCGGCGTATGCGGTCGGTGATGGCGATGCCGCCGGTGGGCTCGCCTTGGAACTCCATATCGACCAGCAGGTAGTCGGGGCGCGGCCGCTGGGGGTCGTTGAGGGCGGCGAAAAGCTGCGGCCCGCTGGCGAAGGTGTCAAGCACCTCTATCTCCTTGCGCTGTATGCGGCCGTCGTCGTCCATACGGCAGTCCACCGTCTCGTTCCGCTCGTTGAGTTCGTACTTTATGGCCTTGCGAATCAGTGGCTCGTCGTCCACAATCATTATTGTTATCTTGTCGTCCATTGCTTATTTTTTTGGAACCTTAACGTTAACTTTAACCTTAACTTCAGATACAAATACTATTGTCCCTTAACTTCCATTAACTTCCTTTAACTTCCCTTAACTCCCATTTCAGCTCTCAACTTCCCTCTGCACTTGGAAATGGAACTGCGAGCCCTCTCCTACCTTGCTTTCCGCCCAGATGCGGCAGCCGCGCAGGGTGTTGTCGTCGTGCTTCTTGATGATGTAGCGGCACAGGATGAGGCCGAAGCCGGTGCCGTAGCCCTTTTCGGTCGAGGTGCTGTCGATGCGGCGGTCGGTGCGGAAAAGGTTTTCGAGTTGTTCGTCGGTCATACCGCTGCCGGTGTCGCTGACAGTGACGCAAGCAAAACGCGCATCATCGGCACAGGGAGCCGCGGCAACGGTCACGGAGCCCGATTCGGTGTGCTGTATCGCATTGTTGACGAGGTTGCGCATAAGGATTTCGAGCAGCAGCCTGTCGCCACGCACAGCGATGGATGTCGGTTCGAAGACCAGCCGCAAGGCGTCGCCGCGGAAGTTGTTGACGCTCGAAGAAACGCTGTCGAACACCTGCTGGAGCGAGACCGTCGAGCAGCGGAACTGCAACCCGCTGGGAATGGAGAGGTTAGTCCAGTTCTTGATGTTTTCGAAGGTGCGTATCAGCTGGCCCGTCACCTCGCGTTTCAGTTCGTCGGGCAGATGGTCGTTTTGCAGATAGGAGATGAACGGCGTGATGTCGTGGCGCAGCACCGACAGACAGGTTTCGACATTGGCGATGCGCTCAATATCTTGCTGCTTTGCGGCTTGCAGGCGCGCCGTCTCGCGTTGCAGGGCCTTGGTGCGGCGGTGCAGCAGCAACAGCGTCACCAGCAGAGCAACGGCTAGCGTCAGCAGGATTATGGAAAACAGCATAAAGCGGCCGCTGCTGTGCTGGGCGCGGTTCAGCTCCTGCTGCAGTATGAAGTCGGCTTTCTCGTTCTGTTTGATGTAGTTGAGCAGCTCCAGCTCCTTGCGTGTCCATTGCGCCACTTCGTCGTTGCCTTGCGCGCAGCCCGAAGTGAGGAACCCTTCGTAGAGCATCGCCTCGAACTTGGGTGCCACGCCCAGCATCGAGGTGTCAATCAGCGCTTCGTTGAAATAGCGTCGTGCCGACAGCGTGTCGCCGGCGGCCATACAGTAGCGGCCCGTCGAGACCACGGCACCAAGGCGCTGGTAGGGGTCGTCGTTGACGAAAAAGAGCGATGTCGCCTCGCTCAGGAAAGGCAGCGCAAGGTTTTGGAAAGGCGACGAAAATTGCGTCTCTGTGAATGGGAACTGCGTGCTGTCGAAGACGTCGAAACCGAAAGCGTCGCGGATGAAACAGCAGATTTCGTCCAGCCGCGCGGCATTGTGCTGCCAGCTGTCCTGCCGGATGCGCGGACTCCACAGCATAAAACCGACCATCTGGTAGGTGTTGGCCAGGTGGTAGGTGTTGTATCGCAGGCTGTCGCCAAGGATGCGGAAATTGTCGAAACAGTAGTCGAGCGCCTTGCCGAGATAGCGTGCCTGGTTTGCCGAATCCTCGCACAGGGCGTAGTAGCCATAGGCGATGGCATAGTTGAACGACATATCCTCGCCGTAGTCGCAGCGCAGCTCGCCGCGGCGGTTTTCCATCGTGGTCAGCAGTTCGGCCTGCTGGTATTGCGACTTGTTGCGGTAGTGGTAGTTGAGCGTCGTCGTGGTGATGTAGAACTCGCTGCGCGCCAGATTGTAGAGCAGGCCCGTGCCACCTCCGTCCAGCAGACCCGACTGCTCGATGTCGTAGAGCAGCTGGTACGAGCCGGCGATGTCGCAATGGCGTTGCAGGGTTCGCGCCTTCAGCAGGCTGGCCAACGTCCGTTCCACATCCCGGTTGGGTGTTTTTTCGCTGAAAGCCAGCACCGAATCGGTATAGACGTACACCGAGTCGTGAATGGCGCGGGCAAGGAACGAATTGGCAATGTTGTTCCACGCGCGCAGGCGCCCGTCGTCGTAGTCGGGCAGGCTGTCGGCAATATAGTCGAGGGCGCGGCGCGCATAGCGTTCGCTGCGATGCGCGTCGGTGAAGCGCTGCTGGAACGACGCCTTGTTCAGCGCATCCACTTTCGAGCGCATCAGGGCATCGACCGGCCTGTCTTGCGGAGTGCAGCCCACGGCGGCAAGCAGCGCCAGAAGCACTATTTCTATTATATATCTCTTCATTTATATTCTTTTTTCGATTTGCAAAAGTACTAAAAAAAACAGAAACGGCAAAATAATAGTGGAAACCTCTAATAATTTCTTTTTTTGACCGCGAATTACACGAATTTAACGAATCAATATGATGTTATTTAGAATTTTGTTTTGCAAGCAAAACGCGAATTACACGAATTTAACAAATCACTATGATGTTATTTAGAATTTTGTTTTGCAAGCAAAACGCGAATTAAACGAATTTATAGAGGCTGCCTAATGATTATCAGCACTTGCCGCCGCGAAGCCTCGGAGAGGCTTAATCTTAATAACACCGTACAAGCGAAGCGCAGTGCGGTGAATGACAACCGGCACCTCGTGCGCGTCTCGGAGAGACGCGACATCGTGTATATGCCAATTGCAGAAATCTTAATAATAAAAAAGCCCACCGCATTGGTGAGCTTTTCTTGAGGTCGCTTCCGGATTTGAACCGGAGTAGCAGGTTTTGCAGACCTGTGCCTAACCCCTCGGCCAAACGACCAATCATTAACCATCAAAAAGTTTTGCAAAAATACTACTTTTTCAGAAAACGACAAAATATTTTTGCCAAAACATCGGATAAAATTATTTATCACTCTTTGCTACAGCAACTTATCCGGCGAAACATTTTTCCTTTCAAAGCAGACAAACGCCGAAAAAAAGTAATTTTTTCATTCCAATTTCGGAATTTCGGTGTATCTTTGCAAATATGAACATCATCACCATCACCGACCTTGAACGTCCCGAACTGGATGTCTATGCGCGACTTACGGAGGCGCAGCTGCGCAACCGGCTCGAGCCGGAAAAGGGCGTTTTCATCGCTGAAAGCTTGAAAGTGGTGCGCATAGCACTCGAAAACGGTTTCCGTCCGCTGTCGTTCCTCGCCGAGCAGAAATACGTCGACGAGCAGATTGCGCCGCTCTTTGCCCGCTTCGGGCTCGACGACGGCACGCCCGTCTACACCGGCCCGCGCGAGGTGCTGGCCCGCCTTACGGGATACGAGCTGACGCGCGGTTTCCTCTGCGCAATGCACAGGCCGCAGCTGCCGACAGTCGAGGAGGTGTGCGCTGGTCGGCGCCGAATAGCGGTGCTGGACAGCGTGGTCAACTCGACCAACACCGGCGCCATCTTCCGCGCCGCCACGGCCTTGGGCATCGAGGCGCTGCTGCTCACCCCCACCTGCTGCGACCCCCTGAACCGCCGCAGCGTCCGCGTCAGTATGGGCACCGTCTTCCAGATGCCGTGGAGCTACGTTGGGGAGCTGAGGGATGTTAGAGGGGAGTTAAGGGAAGTTAGAGGGGAGTTAAGGGAAGTTAAGGGACAAATGAATTATATACCTGCCATTAAGCAACTCGGATTCACCACTGTGGCGCTGGCCCTTAGCGACAATTCCGTCAGCATCGACGACCCTGTGCTGCAGGGCATCGACCGGATGGCTATCATTATGGGTACCGAAGGCGACGGCTTGTCAAACGAGGTCATCGCCGCCTGCGACTACACTGCCAAAATCCCTATGCAGCGCGGCGTCGACTCGCTCAACGTGGCGGCGGCGGCATCAGTGGCCTTCTGGCAGCTGCGGAACTAACGCTACCGCACAGTATCCTATTTTATCATCAGTTTGCGGAGCAGTACTCCGCGTTCCGTCTCTATGGCGACAAGCACAAGACCCTTAGGCCACCCCTCGGTGGCTATCGTCGCCGTGTTCGAATTCATCCGTTTATCGTACACAATGCGGCCAGACAAGTCCGTGACCACAACTCGGGCAATCGCGACAGGCGACTCGAGCGAAAAACGCGTCGTGGCCGGGTTGGGACTCAGCGTAACGGCACCTCGCCACCCTTCGTCTATCGACTCCACCATAGGATTTCCGCCCGTCGTTACTGTATCTATGCAAAACCACTGCGACACGGTGTCGCTGTGGCCGCAATAGTTGCGCATCCGAATCTCGTAGGCTGTCCCCGGCGTCAGGCCGCTTATCATCACATAGCCATAGCCACCATAGTTGCGAGTGATGTTTGTGACCAGCGTCCCCTCTCCCTCGGCAAAACCCACTGCACCGTATTCAACCTCAGAATAATCCGCCGAGTCGGCCATCTGCCACACCATCGCTATGGTACTGTCGTCAACTCCTATGCTCACCAACCCCTGGATTGGTGGACATCGGTATTCCGTACGGAACACAACGGATACAGCCTCACTGTAAGCCTCCTCATACGTGCACCAGCAACTGACGCGCACCTCATAGCCGGTGTTCTCCTCAAGGTTTGGCAGCCGGAAATAGCCCTCCGTCAGGCTGTCGGCAACGACTCCAGTACCAGAAGCAAAACCCTGGGGACCGTATTCCAGATGGCAGTGAGACACCCCGATGGGCATTTCCCACTCCACCGTCGCGCTGTCATATCCCACCTGCGTCATCCTCACATCGTGCGCCGGCATACAGGGAGGAGGAGCCACTATCGCCATAGGACCGCCCCAAAAGGGAAAAAGATAATTTGGTAATTCCCCTGCATACTGCACCGTCGTCCATTGGTTATACCCTCGATATATTGTGAAATCCACCCCGTCTGTGCGGAACCAGCCATTGTAGCCGCGACTGGTCTGCATCCGAGCTGGCATATAGAAAGTGTTGCACTGTGGAATAGACCTTCCGCAACTTCCATCAGAATACCATAGTTCTTCATAATCTTTAATACTGATTATGGCCGTGCATCCCACAAAAAAAGTGTCTGCAACGCTGAGCGGACGGTCGAAATAAACCTCCAGTGTCGGAACTATATAGCCGCCGTGGTGCCAGATATTCGTCTCCTCGATATCGTACAGTTTGGGCTTCTGAAGCCTGTTCCAGCCGGTGGCATTGACACCATAGCGTATCTTCAACGAATCGGTGACGATTATTGGGTGTTGCGGGTCGTCGGTCTTCTTAATAAGGTATATGTACTTCTCATCAATCACCCTTGTTCCATAGCCGTGCAGACAGCTTTCATCCAAATGAGACCACAACACGTGCAACGAGTCGACAAACGTCTGCCAATGCAGGTCTCTCACCGATTGGTCGTATGGGCTCAGGTCGTCCGACTCCCAATAATAGCCATAACACCCTCCTACCTTATTGTTGCCGCGTGGATAGTCATTAATACCTATTTCCACTGGTATTGCAACTCCATATACTTGAAATGACGTATCTTTCGGGACCGGATACATCTGATACTCACAATAGCTGCCCCATGCACTCAGTAGATTGTGAGAATTAGAGGAAAAAACATCACTATAGTGTCCCGCACTGTCAATATAAACGCTGTCCCTATTATACGGATTGAACAGATAACGCTGCGACGTGGGGTACGCCTCAAGCGACTGGGAATATGCGCAGAAGAACATAGCACAGGCCAAAACAGACAAATACAGTTTCTTCATATCAAGCCTCCTTATTTTTTGAGTAATTGAAAAAAAACATTTTGCTTTCATAACAATTTTATTTATGATTAGTAATAACTAAAGTTTGACAAGTTGTTATTTTTAAAAAGCGACATAACAACTTATGCAAATTATTGATTTTTATTAATTTGTTGTATTAATCAAAAATAAGCACCGCTATATCACGATGCAAAAATACGATTTTTTTCTCAAAGACCAAGACTTTTTTCAAAAAAAAATGGATCTTCGTCAGCCCGTTGCCGAACCGGATTTCGTCGCCGGCCTGCCAGGCCGAATTCAGTCCGTCGACAACCGCCTTGCTATTGGATGTCAACATTTCTGCATCGATTTGCAGCATCTCCTCAATGGCTTTCTTCTTCTGGCAGCCCGCTGGCGAGGCACCTGCGAACCAAAGCCACAAAAAAAAGAGAGCGGCAAAAAGCCGCTCTCCATATACTGCGAAAGCAAGAAACTGTTTCAAATAACAGTTTCTGAAAATACTTACTTCACAATCGTCATTTCGTCGATGAGGTTCTTGGCACCGGCGTATTTGTCGATGACCCAGAGGAAGTAGCGGCTGTCGAGGCAGATGCAGCGCTGCAGGTTCTCCTCGAAGTCGATGTCGCCGCTCATAGCCTCGCTGTTGCCGTCGAAGGCCAGACCGATGAGGTTGCCTTCAGCGTCGAGGACGGGGCTGCCGCTGTTGCCACCGGTGATGTCGTTGTTGGTGACGAAGCAGGTCACCAGCTCGCCCTTGCTGTTGGCATAGGGGCCGAAATCCTTGGCAGCGTAGAGGTTCTTTAGGCGCTCGGGGACGATGAACTCGCTGTTGGTGGGGTCTTCCTTCTCGATGACGCCCTTGAGGGTGGTGTAGTAGCTGTAGGCCACAGCGTCGCGGGGCTCGTAGGCCTTGACGTTGCCGTAGGTGAGGCGGATGGTCGAGTTGGCGTCGGGGCTCATCAGCTTGCGGTTCTTGTTGATTTGCAGGATACCGTCGGTGAAGTTGCGGATGCCGCGCTGCAGGCCTTCGGTGCTCTCTTTGGGAATCATCGAGCGGATCTCGATATATTTTTCATAGGCACCGTTGCCGGCGATGACGACGGGGTCTTTGGCCAGTTTCTTCATATCGGGTTTCTGCATAAACTTGTCGAAAGCCTCCTTGTTGGCGAAAACTGACTTGGCGAACATTTCGTCGACATATTTCTCGAAGTTGCCTTTGTATTTCTTGTCGGCGTTGACGAGGAATTCGGGCATAAACTTCATCTCCATATTGGCGTAGACATACTCCATCAGGGCAGCCATAAGGCGCTTTTCGGTGGCCTCGTTATAGTCCTTGTAGAATGCTTCGGCGTCGCCCTTTATGGCTTCGATGATGGCATCGCGCCTGTCGGCCATTTTGGGGTTGTCGAGCATTTCGAGCGTACGGCTTACGCGGACCGACTGCATCAGCAGTTCGGGACCGCTCAGCAGACCCTCAGCCAGGTAGCTGATGGCAGCCTGATAGGGGGCGCGGTCGGCATAGCCCTTCTTGATAAGCGGCAGAGCCTCAGCATATTTGGGATCCTTGTTCTGAGCCCAAGCGCGGTATTCGTCCTCGATTTCCTTCTTCAGGCCCATAGTGTTGAGGTTTTTGAGGGCCTTGTTCTGTTCGTTGCTGTATTTCCAGTAGTTGGAGCAGCTGGCATATTTGGAGGCGTATTTGATTTTGGTTTCCTGGCTGGCGGCCATTTCCTCGCGCAGGATGTTGATTTTCACGGTGCGGATTTCGTAGCGCAACTTGTTGGTGATGTTCATCGTCTCTTCGAGGCCATAGCTGGTCAGGAAGTGGTCGGTGGTGCCGGGGAAGCCGAGGACCATAGCGAAGTCGCCGTCCTTCAGCTCGCGGTTGCTGACGGGCAGGTAGTGCTTGGGTTTCAGGGGGATGTTGGCGTCGCTATACTCGGCGGGGTTGCCGTCGGGGGCGGTGTAGATGCGGAACATCGAGAAGTCGCACGTGTGGCGCGGCCACGACCAGTTGTCGGTGTCGCCGCCGAACTTGCCCATCGACGAAGGAGGAGCGCCGACCAGGCGGACATCCTTGTAGATGACGTGGATGAAGAGGAAGAACTGGTTGCCGTTGAACATCGGCTTGACCTGAGCGTCGTAGATGGTGCCTTCGACGGCCTTTTTGGCGATGCGGTCGCTGACCTCCTTGATGGCGCGGGCGCGCTCGCTTTCGCTCATATCGTCGCTAAGGGCGGCCTTGACCTCGTCGGTGACATCTTCCATACGGACAAGGATAGAGGCTGTCAGGCCCGGGTTGGGCAGTTCCTGGTCCTTGCTGTAGGCCCAGAAGCCGTCGCGCAGGTAGTCGTGGCCGACGGTCGAGTGCTCCTGCAGCTTGCCGTAGCCGCAGTGGTGGTTGGTCGACATCAGACCCTGGTCCGAGATGATTTCGCCGGTGCAGAAATGCCAGAAGGGGCTGCCTTCGTTGCCGAGGCCGACGATAGCGTCCTTGATGCAGTTTTGGTTGATGCTGTAGATATCCTCAGCAGTCAGTTTGAAACCAGCTTTTTGCATATCGGCATAGTTCTTGCCGATAAGCGAGAGGAGCCACATACCCTCGTCGGCGCGAGCGCCGGAGGGCAGAGCGATGAGAATGGCGAATGCCAATACAAGAGATTTGAATTTCATTTTTCTATATTTTTATGATTAGTTATTTAATTTACAATAAAATAC
>R22__coassemble_968_pt1 | contig 16070 bp, 16 predicted proteins | sample R22__metabat2_high_PE_041 | metagenome-assembled genome bin R22 | reverse complement strand
GTAGAAGATGGTCAGAAATTGTTAATAACTTTTCCCGACGCGGGCCCGCCGCGGGGCGTTGCCGGACAGCTTCGGAGGGGGGCCGACGGGGGTGGCGTTATTTTTTTTGCCCGCGTGCAATATTTTGCGCGCGGCGCGCGTTATAAGGACATAAACAATCAATGTCAAACCCACAAAAACTTACAAACAATGAAAGGTAGCCAAATCCCATTCAAGAAAAACTACATCCTCGGAACCAGCATCGTGCTGGCCGCTTTTGTGCTCGGACTGATGCTTGTCTGGACCGTGCGCACGCTGAAGTCGTTCGACGACACGGTGACCGTCAGGGGCCTGTGCGAGCGCGAGGTGCCGGCCGACAACGTCGTGCTGCGCGTCAGCTATACGGCTCAGGACAACTCGTTTGCCGACCTGCGCGCCACCGTGGAGCGCAACGACCGCGCCATCGTCGACCTCATCAAGAAGGCCGGCATCAGCGACGACGAAATCAAGTTCAACACCGCTAACTACAACGACCGCTTCACGGACTACTACGTCAGCGACAACATCAAGTTCCGCTACACCGCCAACCAGACCATCAGCGTCTTCAGCTCGAATATGGACGCCGTGCGCAAGCTGCAGAACACCATCGATGCCGACCTGCTGAAGGTGGACATCATCTCGAACACCAGCGCCGACTATAAGTACGACGGACTCAACGACATAAAGCCGTCGATGATTGCCGAAAGCCTTGAAAAGGCCCGCGAAAGCGCCGAAGAGTTTGCCAAGAACAGCCACAGCAAAATCGGCAAGATGCGCACCGCCTCGCAGGGTTATTTCGAAATCAACGACCTCGACGAGAACACCCCGCAGGTCAAGAAGATACGCGTCGTGACCACCGTCGAATACTACCTAAAATAGAATTGAAAGTTGAGAGTTGAAAGTTGAAATTTGAAGGCTGAAAACTGAAAAAAACAATTAATAATTGATTGCGAGGTGAAAAGGTTCATTTTCATTGGGTTATTTTTTTCAATTTTCGGCTTTCATTTTCCAATTGCCCACGCCCAGCAGGGCAACGAGCAGATGGCGTCGTACTACTACCAAAACCGCGAGTTCGACAAGGCCATCGAGCTCTACGAACCGCTCTATGCGCGCACGCAGAATGCCTACTATTACCAGATGCTCTACACCTGCTATCTTGAAACAGAGCAATTTAAGGAGGCCGAGAAGCTGGTCGAGAAGCGGCTGAAACGGCAGGGGAGCGACCTGACGCTCTATGTAGACCTGGCCAATATCCACCTGAGGCGCGGCGAGCGCAAAAAAGCTGAAAAACAATACAATGCAGCCATCGACAAGATAGGCCGCGATTCGAAACAGGCCACCGACTTGGCCTTGGCTTTCGAAAACTGCGGCCGCACCGACTATGCCATCCGCACCTTCCTCAAGGCCCGCGAAGTGATGGGCAACGACCTCCTGTACGTTATGGAACTGGCCACACTGTACGGCAAATCAGGCCAGTACGACAAGATGACGGCCGAGTACTTCAATCTGCTCGACCGCGCCCCAGGCAATATCGGCTCGGTGCAGATAGCGCTGCAAAGAGCGTTGAACGAGACGTCAAGCACCGAGCTGGCCGACGGCCTGCGACGCACGCTGGTGTCGCGCATCCGCGAGAATCCTGACAACCGCAGCTATCTCGATATGATGATATGGTTCTCGCTGCAGCAGAAGGATTTCGACTTCGCGCTGACGCAGGCCAAAGCTGTCGATGCCCGCTTTCCCGAGCAGAACGGCGAGCAGGTGCTGCGTGTGGCCCGCATCGCTGCCAACAACGAAGACTACGACATCGCGTCGGCCGCCTACAAACATCTGATTGCCAAAGGAAAAGACAACCCCTTTTATTTTGAAAGCCGCGTCGGCGACCTCGAAGTCCGATATGCCCGCATCAACCAGAATTTTTCGGTCGGCGCCAAAGAACAGGCCGCCCTCGAAGCGGAGTACGAAAGCGCACTCGCCGAACTCGGCAAAACACTGCAAACCATCCCGTTGATGCGCAACTACGCCCATCTGCTGGCATACAACAATTTTGAATCCGGAAAGTCGAATATCGAAAATCAGAATTCAAAATTGCAGAAGGCTGCCGACCTGCTCTACGACATCATCGAGATGCCTCGTGTGCCGGCCAGCGTCGTCAGCGAAGTGAAGCTCGAATTGGGCGACCTGCTTGTCTTTTCGGGCGAAGTGTGGGACGCCTCGCTGCTCTACAGCCAGGTTGAAAAAGCCAACCGCAACGACGTCATCGGCGCGATGGCCAAGTTCAAAAACGCCAAGCTGAGCTACTACAACAATGATTTTCTGTGGGCAAAGACGCAGCTCGATGTGTTGCGCGCCTCGACGTCGAAACTCATCGCCAACGACGCTATGCAGCTGTCGCTCCTCATCAGCGACAATATGGAAGAGGACAGTACCTACGAGACCCTTGGCTACTATGCCGCCGCCGACCTGATGCTCTATCGCGGGCAGCTCGATTCGGCCTGGAACCTACTGAACGATATCGAGATACGCAATCTGTCGCATTCGCTGCTCGACGAGGTGCTGATGCAGAAGGCGCGTATCAGGATGAAACAGGCACGCTACGCGGAAGCCGACTCACTGCTGCAACGCATTGTGGACCATTATGGTAACGACATCCTTGCCGACGATGCCCTCATTATGCTGGCCGAACTGAACGAACAGCAGCTCGGCAACAAGGCTCGTGCCCGCGAGTGCTACGAAAAGCTGCTGCTAGACCATCCCGCCAGCCTCTACGCCGACCGCGCCCGCAAACGCTACAACGCGCTGAAAACGGGAGTTAAAGGGAGTTAAGGGAAGTTAAAGGAAGTTAAGGGACAATACAACCTATCTCTCAGTTCTCCGTTCTCAGTTCTCAGTTCTCAGTTTTCAGTTCTCCGTTCTCACTTCCTGGCTGGCCAACAGGATCATCCAGAACAGGCCGACGAACATAATGCCCATCTGTCGGTTCAGTATGGCCTCGAAAAGACCACTGAAGGCAAAGCTGAAAATGAGCGATATAAGGATAAAATCGCGTCTGCGCCACGCCATTACCGTAGGCACAGCCAAAGCAGCAAGCAGCAACAGCAAGCCAGGAATGCCCATCGTCAACATCGCATCCAAGTAAATATTGTGCGAATTGTATTGGGCCTGAATTGCATAGTCCTCGCCGGTTTCCTCGTATATCTTGGCCAACACGACGTTTTTATCGCCGATGCCGACACCCCAAGGCAGGCTCTGACTTATGCCCTTCAGCGAACTGCCGAAAATAAGGTAGCGCGCGTCGCTGGTGTCGCCCTCGCTCATCTCCTCGAATGTCTGCGTTAGCCGTCGCGAACTGTCGGGCAGCAGGAAATAGACGCCCGTTCCCACAACAGCAACGGCAAAAAGCATCAGCAGGCCGCGTCGCACCTCCTTGAGTCCGAAGATATGATAGGCTATGATTGCAAAAACCATCACCACAAGTCCCGCAATGCCTGTCCGCGACAAAACCATAACGAGGTAGGCCAGCATAATCAGCACAACAAGGTAGAAAAGCAGCTGCAACGTCCGCGTCATCTTGTTGCGATAATTAAGCCATTCGCTGTACAGGAAACCCATCACAAACATCAGATACATAGCTATATATGTATGATGTACAGGATCGAACGACGCAGCAAAGACAAACTTGTGGCTTACAGCTAGCATTATTATAAAACGGATGATGAATTTCACTGCCAGGCTCAGCGTGAAAAACCACATCAGCACACGCACCCGGCCACGTGTAAGGTAGCCGGAATCGGCAACCAATGGGCACAAGACGAACAGCAGCAACGGCAGGCGACGCAGTATCATATCCCAACCATCAGCCTGATTGACAGTGTATAGCATCGAGACCAGCTGATAGGCAAAAAATGCCACCATCAGCCATATCGCCCAGCGCGCCCCTTTGGACAGCGACGGGTTGCCGATGCGGCGGGCGACAACGATGCGCACTATCGTATTGATAACCAGCAGCGGCAACAGCCACATCACCAGCTGCCAGTCGTAGGGCAGCACGATGGACATAAGTCCCAAGAGGACAAACTCACACATTTCGAGCGGTTTCATACCGCCGAAGATATTGTTGACAGAATCTTTGATTCGCAAATCCATAGTCGTGTTTTTCACCAATAAACTAGAATAAAGTCTTTTTATTGTATCGCGACGCTATTTCGGACAATAAAAAACGACAAAACGCGTTTTGACCAATAAAACCGCAACAGACAGTGGAACAAGTAAGAGCAAAAAAATTCCTGGGACAGCACTTCCTGACCGACGAGAGTATCGCCGAACGCATAGCCCGCAGCCTGACGGGCCGCACGGCCAATCTGCTTGAGATCGGACCCGGTATGGGCGTGCTGACCAAATACCTCATCGACGATGCACGCTATCGCTTCAAAGCCATAGAGTTGGACACCGAATCGGTCGACTACCTGCATCGCCACTACCCCACCCTCGACGTCATCGAGGGCGATTTTCTGCGATTGGACCTGAATCGTATTTTCGACGATGCAACATTCTCTATCATAGGCAATTTCCCCTACAACATATCGTCGCAGATTCTCTTCCGCGTCTTCGAACAGCGGAACAATGTGCCCGAAGTGGTGGGTATGTTCCAGAAAGAGGTGGCCGAACGCGTCGCCGCCGGCCCTGGCAGCAAGACCTACGGCATCCTCAGCGTCTTGCTGTCGGCATTCTACAATATTGAATATCTGTTCACTGTCCACGAAAATGTCTTCAATCCTCCGCCCAAAGTCAAGTCCGCCGTCATCCGCCTGACGCGCAACGATGTGGCGAAGCTGGATTGTGACGAAAAGCTCTTCGTGCAGGTGGTGAAGACCGGCTTCAACCAGCGCCGCAAGACGTTGCGCAACGCCCTCAAGCCGCTCAACCTGCCGCTCGAGGCCGTCCCCGACGACCTCCTCGCCAAACGCGCCGAGCAACTATCCGTCGCCGACTTTACTTTAATCACAAACAACCTGTCGGTTGCAGTGGATTCCGCCGCGACGGATTTGCAATCCGACGCAAATTAATATAAGGATTTATAATCCGCACAAAAATAAAACAATATGTCGATAATTGAATTTATAATACTAAGTATCGCCCTTTCGTTCGAGGCAATGATAGTTATGCACGGCTGTGCGCTGAAAAGCCCCATCAAACTGACCAAAGGCCTTGCCGAGGCGTTCTGCATCGCCGCCGTCAACGCGCTGCTGCTCATAGCAGGTATCTGGCTTGGCAACCTGCTGCGTTTCACGCCCGACACACTCGACCCCTCTGCCAGCTCAACAAACAGCCTGCTCACCGACACCGACAATCTTGTCTATCTGGGACTTATGATTCTTGTTGCCGTAAGGCTACTGTTCCGCAGCGGCAAGAAAAGCCGCCAGGTGCAGCCCTACGACATCAGCCGTTTTTCGACAGCGATATTGCTGGGCATTGCTGTAGGAATCAACACTTTGATTATCGGTCTGGCCCTTGGTTTCCGCATCCAACTGGGCGAAAACATCTGGCGCGCCACCATTCCTTTGCTGATTATTATGACCCTCTTTGCCCTGCTGGGCCTGATGCTGGGCCGCCAGCAGAAAGAGCTCCGCGCCCGCCGCTACACGCTCTTCGCCGTCCTCTTCCTCCTCGCCTTCGCCCTCAAAGGTGCCTTCTGGGGTTGACGTTATCGTATCATCCAATGCACGCCGAGCATAAGGTTTGAACTCATCGAATAGGCACTGCCAGTTCCAGCACCAGCTATGCTTCCTTCGAGCGACAGCTGCAGGTCGTCGGTCAAACGGTACATTGCCGTCAGGTTGTAGTGGTGCATATTGCTTGCATATATTAGGTTGGCAATATGAAAATCCGGATTGGCCAAGGCGTGAACAACCTTGCGACCATACGACACGCCCAACGCAAGGCGATCGGTCGGCAGCCAGGTGACGGCCGTCGTGTAGCGGAAGCCGTCGTCGCTCAACGTACTGTATCTGTGCCAGCCGTAACCCAGCGAAATATCTACAACCACACGGCGCAAAACCTTGCGCAGCATCAGTTCCACCGATGGCTCGGGAGCAATCTTGTTGTCGTTGCTGTTCCACAGACGCACCATCGGAACGGTGACATCGGTGCGGAACGTCACTTGCGGCAGGTGTGCGCTGCCGTCATAGAGGTTCACCTTCACGCCCACCGACGGCACAAACATATACGACCGCTCCCGTTCGCCGTTGTCCTTCCTCTTCGACAGGCAGAAGCCTCCCTCCATCGTGGTGACGATTTCCGACTTGCCGCCCACGCCGAAACGCAGGTTGGTGTTGAGCGACGTCAGGTGGCTCGTAAAGCGGTGCAGCCACCATTCGTCGCCCGTAGCGTCGTCCAGATGCAGCTCGTTGTCAAAATCCCTATAGTCCCAGCCAACGGCGCTGTTCCACTGTATCTTCCCTGCCGGAAGGACATTGGGTCCCGTGGTAGCCACCAGCGGATTGTCGTTCAACGAAGTACTGTCGTTCTGCGCCGATGCAACCGGCACCATTATCATTGCGCCTACAAGAAAGGCTATATATTTAATTCTATTCATTATATATTATTTTTATGGAAACGTGTAAAATCATTTGTCAATTTACTACAGGAACAGCGTCACTCCCATTGTGCGGAACTTGTCGCCCGTTATGGGGTCCTGATAGCGTGGCAGCAGGTCGCCGAAGATGCGCATTCCGTGGATGATGCCTATATAGTCGGTCGACAGGGTCACACCAAGTTCCAGTTTCCACGGCAGCAGCGAAGCTTCTCCTTTGGCGGCACGGCTTCCGATGCTATAGCTTACAGGCTGGCCCGACGCATTGGTCGAAGTTGTCGTAATTTCCTTGTATCTAATGCTATAGAACTGGTTCACAGCGTATGCCGCAAAGATGTCGAAAGCGAGGCTGAACAGCCGGTGGTCGTCGGCGCGCGGATACCAGGTAAATTTCAGTGGAATACCCATATATCCGTGGAATATGTGCGCGTGCTGCGTACCCGTCAGCGGCGTGGTGTTCATTTGCAATCCTTGACTTTCAAAGTCCGCTTCGTCGACCAGTTCCGTCACTCCGTTGTAAAGTGGATCCCAGTTGAAGTCGTAGCGCAAGCCTGTCGAGAGACGCCATTGCGGAGTAAAGTCATAATGCACCAGCACCGGAATCTGCAACTGGAAACCATATTTGCTGTAGTACGGCGATGGGTCGTTGTAGTTGACATAGAGCGTCGCGCCAGCCGACAGGCCCACCTGCACCGAGAAGCGGCTCGGTTCGCTCGCCGTGTCCTGCACCTCGCTTTGCGCCGACACCAAGCCCACCATAGCAAGCATAAGCATCATTATCATTATCCGTTTCATATCTTCTAAATATTTGTCTTTCTGATTACAATATATTGAATGCCAGCATCGTGCCATCCATCTTACTGCGGTCGTCCCTATGGTGGCGCACCCAGCGGCTACGCTGCTTGGCGGGCTTGGGGGCAGGGGTATTGGCAGCCACTTGCGCAGGCTGCGGCGACGTTGGCGATGGCGTTACTCCCCCATTCTCTTCGCTTTCTGGCAAATCGGATTCTGCTAACTGGCCTGCATCGAACAGCACCTCGTCGCCCAACGAAACTGTATCGGCAGCCTGCTCTTCGGCCGACGGAATTGGAGCTGTCTCCTCCTGCGGTGCTTTCGTCTCGGCCATCATCGGTGCCGGTTCGGAAACGGTCGGCGCAATGGCTTTGCGAGATTTTACCGGTAAAACATTGTTTTGCATATTATTGTCGCAGGCAACAGTATCAGCAACGGTATCTACATTCACTATGTTTTTTTCGTCCACCTCGGCAGTTAGCGGACCTGCCGCAACGCCGTCATCGATATTGGTCAGCCGCACTATCGTAGTGACGAACAAAAGCAGGCAGGCAGCAGCCGAAATGCCAATGCGCCAGCGGCGACGCACCACCTTGCGATGCGCTGCAGCCTCGGCGGCGGCCATCTGGTCGAGCATCGCCGACAGAGCCTCACGGCGGCGGCTGTCACGCCCGGCCTTCTCCACAGCCTTGAGCATCAGCTCCAGCTCGGCATCGGCACGCGAAGCATCGTCCAGCAGGCCTTTTATGTTGTCATCATCTCTTTTCATATTCTAAAATCATTTGTTTCAAACCATTGTAAGCGCGTGAAAGCAGCGTATAAACATTTCCTTCGCTTATCTGCATCGCGGTGGCGATGCTATGGGTGTCGCAGGCATCGAAGTGCTTGAGCCTGACGACGCGGGCCTGTCGTTCTGGCAGGCGGTCTATGAACTTCATAGCCAGCGTCAGGCGTTCCTCGTCGGCGCGGTCGTCCTCGACTTCCAAATCCATCCGGTCGTCGATTTCGACTGTCGGCCTCCGTTTGCGCAGCAGGTCAACGCACTTTCGCTTCACCAGCGTGACGCACCAAGCCTCCTTGTTCACAACACTTTCCAGCTTGTCGCGCTCCGTCCAGAGCGACACAAAACAGTCCTGCACCACGTCGGCGGCATCGTCCTCATTGCCCAGCAGGCTTTCAGCCATTCGCTGCATCGTTGCTTGCAGGGGCAAAATCTCGTTCTTGAACTGTTCTATGTCTTTCATATCTTGTAGTCGCAAACAGTCCAAAAATCTTACAAAGAAAAATAAAAGTTTTTGAAATTATCCTATAGAAGCCTGAATTACAGAATCAAATAATGAACCGTTTTCAAGCTTCACCTCGATAGGAATATAAAACAGCGGCAGCGATTGTAGGTGTCGGCGGGCCTCAGCGTCGCGCATCCTTGCCGCGTCCTTTTCGGTCGTAAGAACAACCGCATTACTGTTTTTCAGCCGATTATACATTTCAATTATCCTTTGGCAGTCGTCCTCGCCAAACGGATGATGGTCGGCAAAACGCAGATGATGAACCCTGTATTTTTTTCCCAAATACCTGACAAGAGGTTCGGGATGTGCTATGCCGGTCACTAACACGACCTCTTCAACCGCATTAGCCATCACGGCATCGTACACCGCAACTGGTTCAGAATATGATATATGCGAGAAAAACAGTTGCTGCCGGTCGTCAAGACGCAATTTACGTCGCATTTCTTGTTGTTCCTCTTCGCTAAGATTTTCGGGACATTTTGTGACAACGATGATGTCGGCACGGTGACGGCCGCGACGCCCTTCGCGCAGGTTGCCGAAAGGCAGGATATGGTCATCGCAGTATGGGTCGCCGTATTCGGTCAGCAGGATATTAAGCGCCGGACGAATATGGCGATGCTGATATACGTCGTCGAGCAGGACAACCTCCGGCTTTTGCGGCATCTCCATCAGCCGGCGCACGCCCTCTACCCTATCCTCGCACACAGCCACCGTCAGCTGCGGGAACTTGCGCGCCATCATCAGCGGCTCGTCGCCAATCTGCGATGCGGTGCTGCTGTCGTCAGCCAAAACAAAGCCCTGCGTCGTGCGTCCGTAGCCGCGGCTGAGCAGTGCCACGCGGCGACCCGCTAGCAGGCGGATCAGGTATTCCGTATGCGGCGTCTTGCCGGTGCCACCCACGCGCAGGTTGCCGATGCCGATGGTGGGCACGTCGGAACTGACGGAGCGTTTCACGCCCCAATCAAAAAGCAGGTTGCGCACAGCCACACCGATAGCGTACCACATCGTCAGTGGCAGCAGCAGAATGCAGATTATGAGCCTGACGCATTTCATTTCTCGACGTCGGGATAAAGCAGGTATTTCTTGCGGATTTCCTTGTATTGCGACAGGGCCGGTTCCCAACTGGCACGTATCTCCGCCTCACTCTTCCCGGCCTTTATCTGCTTGCGCAGCTGGTCGGTGCCGGCCAGTTTCTCAAAGCTGTTGGTCTGCTTGAAGAACGAGTCCTTGGGCGTATGGTTGTACATCCACAGCAGGTAGGTCAAGTCGAAACAGGCCCGGGCCTCTACATCTCTCAGATCCAGCCCTCTGCACAGCTGTCCCTTGAAGGGCGGATTCTCGCTCACGCCCTTGATGGGCACCGGCGTGAATGCCGTAGGATGGCCAGGCTCTTCGTGGTTTTGCGACTCCATATAGGTGGTCTTGTACTGCGGCGCACCGATGAGCTCGAACGGATGCTCCGTGCCGCGTCCGACGCTGATATTGGTGCCCTCGAAGAGGCACAGCGATGGATAGAGCAGTATCGAGTGCAGCGTCTGCAGGTTGGGCGACGGGGCCACAGACAGCGCATAGCTGCTGTCGCGACGGTAGTTCTCCATCGGCACGACGGTGAGGTCGCACTGCAGACTGTCTTTAAGCCACCGCTCGCCGTTAATCATCAGCGCATATTCGCCGATGGTCAGGCCATAAACTATCGGTACCGGGTGCATACCTATGAAACTCTTGTACTTAGGTTCCAGCACCGGCCCGTCAACATAGTGGCAGTTGGGATTGGGCCGGTCAAGGACGATGCAGGGAATACCGCGCTCGGCACAGGCCTCCATAACATAATGCAGCGTCGAGATATAGGTATAGAAACGACATCCCACATCCTGCAGGTCGAAGATGACGCAATCGATATCTGCCATCTGCTCCGGCGTGGGTTTCTTGTTCTTGCCATAGAGCGACACGATAGGCAGACCCGTCTGCTCGTCGACACTGCTGTTCACCCTCGCGCCGGCCTCGGCATTGCCGCGGAAGCCGTGCTCAGGACAGAAGATGGTGGTTACGTTGAACTTGCTATTGACAAGCGAGTCCACCAAGTGCTTGTCGCCCACCCTCGACGACTGGTTGGCGACGACGGCGATGCGCTTACCGCCCGTAATCTTACTAATCACAGCATAGGGACATTCACGCTGCCAAAGCACATCGGCACCGACTCTTAGTCCTTTAGGCTGTTCATCAGTAGTGGGGACCGCTGTTGTCGATGGTTGCGCCTGACAGGAAACGAGCAATTGCGTTGACAGCGCAACAAAAAGGGCCAGACTATAAAGCCAGTGAGTTCTCATTTCCCGGTATGTCCGAATCCGCCGGTTCCACGCTCGGTGTCGGTCAGTTCTTGCACCTCAACGATTTCGGCCTGCTCGTGGCGGGCGATGACCATCTGGGCGATGCGCTCGCCGTCGTTGATAACGAACTCCTCGTTCGAGAGGTTGATAAGGATGACGCACACCTCGCCACGGTAGTCGGCATCTATGGTGCCGGGGCTGTTCAGCACGGTGATGCCCTTCTTCAGCGCCAGGCCGCTACGCGGACGCACCTGCGCCTCGTAGCCGGCGGGCAGCTCCATAAAGAGACCTGTCTTTATCAGGCCTCTTTCAAGGGGTTTCAGCACGACAGGCCCCTCGGGCAGGAAGGCACGGAGGTCCATTCCTGCCGACTGGGTCGTTTCGTATTTCGGCAGCGGATGATGGCTGCGGTTTATAAACTTGACTTGCATAACAGATTAATTATCAGCTTTACGGACAAGCACTTCATCGATCATACCGTAGGCCTTGGCCTCCTCGGCGGTGAACCAGTGGTCGCGGTCGCTGTCCTTCTCCACCTGCTCAAAGCTCTGGCCACTATGGCTGGCGATAATCTCGTACAGTTCCTTCTTCAGCTTCTGTATCTCGCGGACGGTGATTTCCATATCCGTGGCCTGGCCTTCGGCACCGCCCATCGGCTGATGGATCATCACGCGGCTGTGCGGCAGGGCGCAGCGCATACCCTTCTCGCCGGCGCAGAGCAGCACGCTGGCCATCGAGGCGGCCAGTCCCGTGCAGATGGTGGCAATCTTGGGCTGGATGTACTGCATCGTGTCGTAGATGCCCAGGCCGGCATAGACAGAGCCTCCCGGCGAGTTCAGGTAGATCTGGATATCCTTCTGGCTGTCAACGCTCTCAAGGAAGAGCAGCTGGGCCTGGATGACGTTGCTCGTATAGTCGTCAATGGCGGTGCCGAGGAAGATGATGCGGTCCATCATCAGACGGCTGAAGACATCCATCTGGGTCATATTCAGCTGGCGCTCCTCGATGATGTAGGGGGTCAGCGAGTCGGTGACGATGCCGCCGGCCATAGGGTTCTTGTTTATTGCCGAAGTATATTTGGCGTAAGTGGTACTGCTGATGCCACAATGACGAGTGGCAAATTTCTCAAATTCGTTCATATTATTGCTTTTTAGTATTTTCTTTTTTTTCTAGTAGTACTAGTGGAACTAGTAATACTAGTAATTATTAGTTTTTCAACAAATCCGGCCGGCGCTGTCTGGTCCTTTCCAGGGCCTGCTCGTAGCGCCACTGGGCTATCTTGGCGTGGTCGCCACTCAGCAGGATGTCGGGCACCTTCCATCCGCGGAAGTCCGCCGGACGCGTATATTCCGGCGGCGCCAGCAGACCGTCCTGGAACGAGTCCTCCAAGGCCGACTGCTCGTCGCCTATCACGCCGGGCAGCAGGCGTATGACGGCATCGCATATCACCGCTGCCGCCAGCTCGCCACCCGTCAGCACATAGTCTCCGATGCTGATTTCTTTGGTGATGAAATGCTCGCGCAGCCGCTCGTCGACACCTTTATAATGACCACACAGAATAATCATATTTCCCTTCAAACTCAAGCTGTTGGCCATCGGCTGAGTCAGCATCTCGCCGTCGGGGGCGGTATAGATGACTTCGTCGTAATGGCGTTCGCCCTGCAGCTTCTCGATGCAGTTGGCCAGAGGCTCGACGGCCATCACCATACCGGCATTGCCGCCATAGGGATAGTCGTCCACGCTGCCGTAACGCGACAGCGAATAGTCGTGCAGGTTGTGGAAATGCACCTCCACCAGGCCCTTCTTCTGGGCACGACTGATGATGCTCTCCTCAAAGAACATCGACATCATATTCGGGAAAAGGGTCAATATATCTAAACGCATTTTTATTCCTTTTTCTTCGTTAAATCGTTATAACGAGATAACGTTACAACGAAATAACCCTAATTTATCTCACCCTCAGCCTTTTGCCTATCTGCAAAACTGTCGTCTCCTTGATGCCGTTCAGCTTGCACAGCTTCTTGACCGTCGTGCCGTTGCGGGCGGCAATCTTGCTCAGCGTGTCACCGCTGCGCACTTTGTAGTATTTTGCCTGGCTCGTCGACGTGGCCTTGGGCTTGGGTTTCGACGGGTCGCGTTGCTGGTTTTCGGCCACCGTGGCGCTGCTGTTGTCGGCCGTGCCGGCCTGCTGGTTGATGCGATGCAGATCCGATGCCGACGGCGAGCTGTGGCTGCTGCCGCGCTTGCTGAAGTAGGCCGGCGTCAGCACCAGCTCGTCGCACAGCAGCTTGTGTTCGCTGCAGTCCAACACATATTCGGGGTTCATCGCCTTGCCCATATATCTGATTTCGAAATGCAGATGGCTTCCATAGCTGCGTCCCGTGTTGCCGCACAGCGCTATCACCTGCCCCGCGCGGACCGTGTCGCCGGCCTCGACATCGCGCTGCGAAAGGTGCGCATAGTAGGTCTCGAGACCATTGAAATGCCTCACAACGACGAGGTTACCATAACTGCTGTTCCAACGCGAGATGCGGACAATGCCGTCGAAAGCGGCATAAATCGGCTCGCCCGTGGGCATTGCCAGGTCCACACCGTAGTGCCAACGGCGACGGCGTGCGCCGAAATGCGACGACATACGGGCGTGTTCGGGCGTGGGGAAGCAGAACTTGCGGCCTTTTCCCTTGTCAGTCAAGTGGATAGTGACGCCGTTCGGCAGTTCCGCATTGCTGGCATAGTGTATCACCGTGCTGTCCATCGTGGCGTACAGGATATCGAACTCGCTCTCCACACCGTCGCCCATCTGTTCCGGGCGGTACAACTGCGACGATGTCTCCAGCTCTTCGTCGGGCTCGCCGTCGGGCTGTATCAGCGTCGACGGTATGTTGTTGCGGCGCACGTCGGGCTGGTCGATCACAGCATCCTGATATTCCTCGTCATCATCCTGATAGATAACATCAAGCTTGTTGACATTGACAACCTTCTTCTGGTTGTTCTTGTTCGTGTTGTTGTTCTGGCACAATGCCGCCAGTGGCAGTAGAAATACAAAGGTTAAAAGAGCAATTTTCTTCATTCAGTCATTTTTAATTAGTTGTAAAAAAGCACACTACGCCTCCTTCTCCGATTCCCAGAAGTCGGCATTGCCTATCTTCAGCACCGCCGGGTCGAACACAGGCTCCACGCCCAGCCGCTGCTGACGCTCGTAGTCGCTCAGCGCCCTCAATGCCTTGGGCGAAAGCAGCAGAATGGCAATAATGTTGATCCACGCCATTGCGCCGACACCGATATCGCCGATGGTCCACACGATGCCGCTGCCCATCGTCGAGCCGCCAAAGACGGCCACGATGCACACCAGCCGCAGCGTCCACACCGCCACCTTCTCGGCGCGGTCGTCGCCGAAATGCGCGTCGGCACGACGGTATTCGTCCTTCATAGCCTCCAGCGTCCTCTCCTCGCTTTCCATCCAGCGCCGGCTCTCCTCGCCGCTGACGTCGTTGGTCTCGCGCTCGGCGTCCACCATCGTCTGCATCGCCTTGATGCGGCGCATCCTGATTCTCGAAAAAAGGTACACAAGGTTCGTCTCGGCATAATAATAGTAGGCCATAATAGTCGTAAAGGCAAAGAAAAACAGCGCAAAGCTGATGATGATGTCGCCCAGGCGCGCACCCGTCACCGTGGCCAGCGCCCCGCTGGTATAGAACACGCCAGGCTCGCCCAGCGGCGCACCGGCATTTTGCTGCAGGTAGTTCACCACGGCACCGCTGCCGGGCACAAACTGCACACTTTCAATGATATTGTACGTGCCGCAGGCCAGGATCATCAGCGCCGTGGCCGTACACACCAGAAGGGTATCGATATAGACCGAAAAGGCCTGCACCAAGCCCTGCTTGACGGGATGGCTCACCTTGGCCGCCGCCGCCACAATAGGACCCGTGCCCTGGCCCGCTTCGTTGCTGTAGATGCCTCGCTTCACACCCCACGCTATCGTGCTGCCCAGTATGGCACCACCCAGCTGGCCGGCACCCACCGAACTGCGTAACATCTCGACAAACACCTGAGGAACAACATCATAATGCACCGCCAGCACCACTATCGACAGCACGATATAGAGCAGTGCCATAAACGGAGCCACAATCTGAGCCACGCCGGCAATGCGCTTCACGCCGCCGATGATGACAAGGCCTATCAGCAGCGCAACACAAAGGCCTATAATCCAGGCATCGACGCCCAGCGTGCGTTCCATCGACAGCGCAATGCCGTTGCATTGCACAGGCGGCAGGAAGAAGCCGCAGGCCACCGCCGCCAGGACGGCGAAAAGACTGCCAAAGAAGGGGCTGTGAAGGCCCTTCTCGATATAATAGGCCGGGCCGCCGCGGAACTGCCCGTTGTGGTTCTCCTTGAAAATCTGGGCCAGCGTAGCCTCCACAAAAGCGCTGCCAGCGCCGAAGAAAGCGATGACCCACATCCACACAATCGCTCCCGGACCGCCAAAGCCGATGGCCGTAGCCACACCCACAATGTTGCCCGTACCCACGCGGCCGCTCAGCGCCATAGCAAAAGCCTGAAACGACGTGATGCCAGTCTTCTGGCTCTTGTCCGTCTTGAACAGCAGACGGCACATCTCGCCGAAGCGGCGCACCTGCACAAAGCGCGTCCGCAGCGAGAAATAAAGTCCCGCGCCAAGGCACAACACCACCAGCGGAGTGCTCCACACCCAGCCGTTGACCGCCTCGACAACGCGCGTCATCATACTGCCCAAAGCAACAAAAAAGTCATTCATATCCACACCTAACGGCAAAACATCCGCTTTATTGTCCCAAAACCAAAAAAAGATAACCCACCCCAAAAAGACATTTCGTCCACAAGAATATACCGCCCAATTTTTAAAGCGGACATCAGCGTATACCGGCATACGACGACCAGGATTTTGGCACGACCGTCACGCACCTGCTCCGCCATTTCCTATATATTTCCTATATATATCCTATATATATCTTATATAAAAATATAAGAACGATATAAGATATATATAGGATATATATAGGAAATGCCCTGCCGGGT
>R22__coassemble_963_pt1 | contig 16102 bp, 11 predicted proteins | sample R22__metabat2_high_PE_041 | metagenome-assembled genome bin R22 | reverse complement strand
CTTTTATCACTTTATGACAAAATAATATTTTGCCAATTGATAAAAAAACAGTATCTTTGCAAATTAAAAAAAACGGCGATATAACATATAGAAATATGGCGACAAAGGAACCTGGATATGTTTACATACTTACCAATCCCAGTTTTCGTGAGGATTGGGTAAAGATAGGCAAGAGCAGCCGACCTGTGGATGTTAGAAGCAAGGAACTGGACAATACGGCTGTGCCGCTGCCTTTCGAGATATTTGCCACAATAAAGACGGTAAAGTTCAACGAGGTGGAGAAGCTGGTGCACAAAACCATAGACCGCCTAACCGACTTGCGTATCCGACAGAATCGTGAGTTTTTCAATGTAGCTCCGCAGATGGCACTCGATATCTTCCACGATATTGCCAGCGCGATAGATGATGCTGAGGTGACGCTTTACGAAGACAATAAGCCGATAGTAGAAAGTGAACACAGGGAAAGGCCTAAGCGTGAAGTGAAACGTCACAGATTCAAGTTTTCTATGTGCGGCATCAAGATAGGTGAGCAAGTCACCTTCGACCCGACGGGGCTTGTCGTAAAGGTGGCCTCCGACGACAGTATTGAGTACGAAGGTCGCATATACAAGCTCTCACCTTTCGTTGGCACATTTATGCCGGTAGAGCAGCGTAACACCTCCGGTGCCTATCAGGGCGCCAAGTATTTCTCGTATAATGGGAAAATACTGGACGAGATTAGGAAAGAAAATGAATAACACAGTATGGATATATGAATCAAAATATACACAAACTGGTTGAACGATACAAGGCCGACAGGGACTATTATCTGACAGACAACTACAATGAGACGCTGGTAAGGAGTGATTTCCTTGACCCGTTGTTTGAGTTGTTGGGATGGGATATCAAAAATAAAGCAGGAAGGCCCACTAATGAACGTGAGGTGATTTTGGAGGAACCTCTTAAGGCAGGTGCTTCTGAAAACACCAAGAAACCTGACTATACGTTCCGATTGTTTGCCGAGCGCAAATTCTTCCTCGAAGCGAAGAAACCTTGTGTGAGTATTGATAGGGTTGATGCACCAGCACGTCAGGCTCGCCGTTACGGATATACTGCCAACCTAAAAATATCTGTGCTTTCGAATTTCGAGTACCTGATGATATATGACGCCTCTGTTAAAGTTGAGGAAACGGATACTAACCAAAAGGCCCTTATCAAGAAGTATCACTACACAGAATACGAAGAAAAATTTGAGGAACTACAGCGTTTGCTTGGCAAAGACTCCGTATATTCTGGCCAGTTTGATGAAGAGTGGAAGGAAATCGAGGTTCGTTTGAAGCAGTGGTCTGTAGATAAGCAGTTTCTAAAGCAGATCAATGAATGGCGTTTATTGCTTGGTAAGGAAATTCTCAACGCAGAACCAACCATAGATATGGAACTGCTGGGAGATGAAGTACAAAGCTATATCAATAAAATTCTCTTCCTCCGTGTTTGCGAGGACAGAAACATCGAGACCTACAAGGATCTGTTAGCAATAGCAGATGGTGGTAATTTCGACAAACTTCTGGAAAAGTTCAGAAAGGCTGATACGAAATATAACTCAGGTTTGTTTGACCAGGCTCTTTCAAAACAAGTAGTATGCACTACCAGCTCTGCTTTTTGGACTATTATCCGACAGTTGTATTTCCCTGAAAGTCCATACTCGTTCAGCGTATTCTCATCTGATATCTTGGGCCACATATACGAAATATTCATTGCCGAGAAATTGGCAGTAAAAGATGGTGAATTACAAATTGTCAAGAAGCCGGAGAACGAAGATCGTGATGTGGTAACAACGCCCACTTATATCATCCGCGAAATCCTCAGACAGACTATTGTACCACTATGTAAAGACAAATCTGCCAAAGAAATACTGAAATTGAAGATAGCAGATATTGCCTGTGGTTCAGGAGCTTTCTTGTTGGAAGCATACCAGTTGCTTAATGATATACTGATAGACTACTATATCCAGCACGACACTTCGAAACTTGTGCAAATCGGTGAGAATTCATATCGTCTGAAATACGCAGAAAAGAAGCAATTGCTGAAAAATTGCATCTATGGTGTCGATAAGGATTTCAACGCTGCGGAAGCAAGCAAGTTTGGGCTTCTGTTAAAATTGCTGGAAAATGAGGATTCAATAAGTTTGCTGAATGAACATCCAATTTTACCAAATTTGAGTAACAACATATTCTTTGGAAATAGTTTGTTGTCAAGTAGTGATATTGCTCCAGCGGATGCCAGCGATATCAATCCGTTTGATTTTGGCACTATGCGTTTCGATGCCATTATCGGTAATCCTCCCTATTTGACAACAGAAGGAATGAAGAATGTTACGCCAAAGGAATTGCCTCTTTATAAACAAAAATATGCAAGTGCTTACAAGCAGTTTGATAAATACATCGTCTTCGTGGAACGCGCAATGAATTTATTGAATGACAATGGTTTGCTCGGATATATTATCCCATTGAAGTTTATGAAGGTTGGGGCTGGCCAAGTGCTGCGCCGCATTATTTCAACGCATAAGACACTCGAAGCAATTACTGCGTTTGGTGCTTGCAAGGTGTTTCCAGGAAAGTCCAACTATACCTGCTTGCTTATTATAAAGAATGCAGAACATAATACATTTAGATATAACGAAGTAAGCAATTTGAATCAATGGAAGTTGGTAGACAAGAATACTCTGCCTACCGATACAAAGAGCTATGACGAGATTTCTGAGGGTACTTGGCCATTGTTCCCTGAGCAACTGAGAGGAGCATACGACACCATTCTGGCAAATAGTACTACACTTCTGTCGATTACCGGCGAGGACAACATCTTCAATGGTATACAAACAAGTGCTAACAAAGTGTACGTTTTCCAACCTAAGTCAGAAAGAAACGGGGTTTATACCTTTGATAAAGATGGTCAAGAGTGGAAAGTAGAGAAAGAAGTTACAAGACCGTATTTCCAAACTTCGACTGGTGATGATGCTCTGAATACTTATCGCACATTTAAGTCCAATGCATGCGTGATATTCCCTTATAGGAAGAATGACAATGACAAGTTGGAAATGATTCCTCTGGATGATATCAAGCGCGACTACCCCAAACTGTATTAGTATCTTCTTGCTCATAAGAACATCTTGAATGCGGCGTCTCGTGACATTAAGCCCGTACCAACGACTACCAACGAGTGGCACAGGTATGGCAGACACCAGAGCCTAGATGCCTGCAACCTTCCTGAAAAAATCATAGTAGGTGTACTCTCTACGGGTGACAAATATGCTGTTGATAGTTACAGTACTTTCGTGTCATCAGGTGGTACAGCTGGCTATTGTATGATTGCTTTGCCAGAAGATTCTCCATACTCCATCTACTATTTGCAGGCCATTCTTAACTGTAAGTATCTGGAATGGATCAGTTCACTTTACGGCGAAATTTTTGGAGGAGGCTTCATCGCGCGTGGAACAAAGGTGCTGAAACAACTGCCTATCCGCAAAATAGATTTTGATAATAACGATGAGCGTTTGGTCCACGATTGTATTGCTAATTTGCAAAAACAGTTGATACAAATTGGCGATGAGATTGACACTGCACATGGAAATAAGCGCAAGCTCTCCGTCCTGCAACGCCAATTCAAGTCGTCAAAGAAACAACTTGCTGACTTTATAATGCACCTCTATGGCATGGAACAATACGACAGTATCATCCCAATAATCAAAGAACAATATGCAGCTGATTGAGAACGCTTCCACACAGAAATTGCGAGGCGCTTACTACACGCCACCTGCAATTGCTTCGTTTATACTCCACTGGGGCATAAACGGCAGCACTGATGCTGACATATTGGAACCAAGTTGTGGCGATGGTGTCTTCTTGGAGCAGATGGCAAGAGAGAACATGCTTTTCCACCATACAACGGCAGTAGAATACGAAACCGCAGAAGCTGAGAAAGCTCGTGCAATAGGCTTGCATAATTCTGAGGTAATAAATACCGACTTCCATCGTTTCTGTTTAGATACTGAGCAGAGGTTCAATCTCGTTGTCGGCAACCCTCCTTTTATCCGTTATCAGTATTACGATGAAGGTCAACAAGAACTGGCTGGCGAGATTTTCAAAAAAGCAGGGTTAAAACGTTCTAAGTTGACAAATGCTTGGGTGACCTTTGTTGTTGGATGTAGTTTTTTGTTAAAAAAGACGGGAAAGATGGGATTCGTTATTCCGTCTGAACTCCTTCAAGTGACTTATGCACAACAGCTTCGAAAGTATTTGGCCACATCGTTTAATAAGATAAACATCATCTCATTTGAGAACCTGATATTTGAGGAAATACAGCAAGAGGTTGTGCTTTTACTGTGCGAACGTACTGGCAAAGGAGAACACCTGATAGAACATATCGAGGTGAAAGATGCAGATGCATTGCAGCAGCTTGACCCTCATAGGCTGAAACTCCCCACCAAGCAAATAGATTTCCAAGCAGACAAGTGGACTTACTACTTCCTTGATAAAGAGGAACTGGATTTTCTGAATAAAGTCAGAGTTGATAGTATGCCAAAGATTGGAACGTATGCTGATGTCGAGGTTGGTATCACGACAGGTTCCAATGGTTATTTTACAGTGACCCAAGACGTAGTAGACATGTATCAGTTGCATGAGTATGCCCGTCCTATGGTGGGTCGTAGCGTTCAGGTGAATAGCTTGTGCTTCACGAAAATTGACTGGCAACAAAATCTTGCGAATGGTGCAAAGGCCAATCTGCTGGTGTTTAATCCAGGTGCCAAGGAAAATGGCAACGAGGGAACCAAGACATATATTGAGAATGGTGAACAGCAAGGAATCAATAAGGGTTACAAGACAAGCATCCGCGATGACTGGTATGTGATCCCGTCAATAAAAGTGTCAGACGCGCTCTTCCTTCGTCGCAATAATCTCTATCCCAAGTTCGTATTGAATGATGCTCAGGCTTACACCACGGACACTATGCATCGTGTCTTTATCAAAGAAGGTGTGAACCGCAAGGCCTTTGTAGTTAGTTACTACAATTCTCTCTCCTTTGCATTTGCAGAAATATTAGGCCGCAATTTTGGCGGTGGTGTATTGGAGTTGATGCCAAGCGAAGTTGAAGGAGTTTATCTACCTTATCGCGAAGAAAACACCAATTTGTTTGAGAAGGTAGATCAAATGGTGCGTGAGAAGAAAACGGCTGATGAGATTCTCGACTTCACAGATAAGGAGTTGCTTCAAAAGGGAATGGGATTCTCTGATACAGAAACCAAGATGGCACGTTCTATTTGGTATAAACTAATGAGTCGTAGGTTAAACCGAGAGGCTTTAGAAAAAGCTTCCTCTGATAAAAAAAGGGAAATAAAGAAAGCTGTTGCAAGAGTAAAGCAGCTCAACTTCCTCGATGTTCTCGAACAATATCCAGAAAAAATTGTTGAGAATACTTCTATTGCCACATCAAAGTCAATCAAGAAGCAAGAATCAGAAGTGGACGAAAGCAAGAATGTACTTGTCAGTTTGGTGAAGGACGACAACGTGGAACGCTATCTTGACCAGTCGGCCAAGATTTACTATACCGGCAAGAAATTCCCTTCGTCAGTTGCTCTGAACAAACTGTACTATTTCATTCCATATATCAAACGTAGAGGCATCCGCGACCTGTATTTGATAAAGATTGCACGTGTTGGTACGCGTAAAGAAGGGCAACCGGACAACGACCCAAATGATTTCCGTCTTGTATTTGAAATAGAGTATGTAAAGAAACTCTTCCCCGATTACAAGCCTATCGAACTGGAAATCTGGCATACCTTCACGGATACTACTCTACAAAAAATACTCAATTTGTAATGCGACATAATTGGTTGCTTTTTTTAGGAGGAGGACTTAAGTTTCTTTAGGAATTGGAGGCGGCCTTTCCTCCTCTTGCTGAGCCACGCCGCATCGTAGCAAAGATATAAGAGCCATCTGTAATGATCGTTAAGATGTAAGAAGTAAAAACTAATCAATGAAGAAAATCTATTTGGATTGGAATATCATCAATCATATTGATGAAGATTTGTATGAGTTTATACTTGAAAATCAGAATCATTTTGTCTTTGTGTATTCTCCTGCACATTTCTCTGATTTGATGAGAAGTCTAAAGGGAAATGAACACAATAAGTTTTTTGAAAAGGATTTAGAGAAACTAGGACGTATTTGTGAGACCCATTTGATGAGATATGATGGCAACAAAATGAATCTTCATCGTTGCCCACCCACTGAGTTTTTGGAAAAAGAAGGGAAGAATTATCCAACTATTAGTAAAATATTCAATCTGAACTATTACAAGGATAACTTTCCTGCTATTGGGGAAATTGATATATTTGGCATATTTTCTGACAGTTTGAAAGCAATTGAAATTGACTGCACCGAGCTCCCCTTGATTGGAAAATTCTCAAACGGTTTGGAGTTTTTTCAATGTTTGTTAAACTTTATTGACGGAGTATTATCTGACAAGAAAAAGCTTAACGAAATAAAAACGGAAATCAATGAGTACATTCCAAAAAAGATTGTTAGTCTCAATAATATTACACCTCAGATGGTGATGGATACGATCAATTCGTTTTTTCGTCAACAGGGTATTAACGAGGATTTGATAGATATTATTAAAAAGGGATTATCAGATGCAAAAATATGTAATGACTTGTTGGTATTTCAATCGCTTTATTTATGCTTGGATTTTTACAATTTCCATTCGGACAAAACAAGGCTTTGGAATATTATGACCGATGCTGAACACGCCTATTATGGCAGTTATTGCGATGTTTTGGTTACGAACGATGAAAAAATGAAACTTAAGACGCAAGCGATGTACTCGTATTATGGAATAACAACAAAAATTGTTTGCAAGCAAGATTTGTTGGAATATCTAAAAAAAATAATAGCCGATGAAACCAACATTAAAGATCCATTGAATAATGTTTTATCAAATCAACATCTCCCAACAAAGTTTAATAAAGATACGGTATATTGTAAATGGACAAGGATCGACAATCCAATTTGTGGATATTTCAACAAACTTGAATATTTCTTGCATTTAACGACAATGCAAAAACGGTTCACCTTCTCTTGGGATCGAGAATTTGAAAAATGCACTTTCTACACTGAATTAGATAAATTCTTTGAGATTATGAAGAGTATTCTCTATAAACAAGAATTTATAAAAATGTTTGAGGCTGAATATGTTGCAAAAATCAAAGCCAAAGATTCATCAGCATTGTTCTGCTTTTGTTTTTCTGACGATGTCCAAGTGCTATTAGGTGCTCGAGAAGAAGGAGACTTGCTTGTCCCTATTATGGATTTGATATGTACTGAAGAGGAAAAGTGAATTAACGCATTACCATAAAATCGGTATTATCGCTGAAGGCGTTTTTCATAATGGCTTTAACAAAACCCTCTGCATCATTTTCGTGGATGCGAGCCGGTCACCCGTCTCGCACGTCGCCCCCCTCGAGGAGGTGTAGATTGCGTTTTTTTCAATACTTAATAATATTTGAGCTAGTGACGGTACTCCCCTCACGGTAGCTAGGATTGAAATAAAAACATATCCAGAAACTTCCAGGTACCACCCTTACATCAATTACGTCATTATTATGTTCAAAAGGACACTCTAAAAGAAAAAATCGGTGGATTAAATAATATTTCGTATTTTTGAAAATGGAATGATAGAAATAAAGGACATACACGGAAAAATCATCACAAGACTCAGATGTGATTCACTTTGCAGAGCCGATTTGAGTGAGCTTGACCTTACAAATGCTGATCTTCGCGGAGCCGACTTCTACTATGCTAAAATGGTACGCACAATTCTTCGAGGGCCAGATCTCAGGGGGCTAATCTTACCGCTGCATATCCTGTTTGGACAGACCTATCGGAAGCCAGGACAGACATCAGAACAAAATTTCCTTCAAGGCAAATACCACGTTCTCACTACCTATAAAAACAATAGAGTTGTTTATCATCAATGTCAATGTTCTCTTTTTAAGCAATTCACAACTACTTCAGCCGCTATTCCATATTGAATCTGGTGTTTATGGTCAATGGCAATGTTCTCTTTTTAAGCAATTCACAACGGGAGTGCGAAAGTGATTAGCAGCAATGGATCTGGTGGTGTCTTTCCGGCAAGTCAGCATCTTCAAGAATTGCGCCATCAAGTTTTGCACACCAAATGCTGCTTTCGTGCAAATCGGCACCGGTTAGATCGGCACCAGTCAGGTCGGTATCATCGAATTTTGCCATTGATAAATCCCACCCTCGCAGGTCGGCCTCGTGTAAGTCCATATAAGAAAGGTTGAGGTCGAAGGTTTGGTCATCAGGGAGTGTGCAGACGTAAGCACCATGGATGTCACGTATTACCTGCCCTGGGTTTTCAACCTTGGCAATCACTTTACCGTATATGTTCCTTATCTCTATCATTTCGACTGCAAAGGTACGAAAAATATTAAAACAATCAACAAATTGCGACAGTAAAAACAGACCTTTAATTTACAGCACCTAAATAAAATGCAACTTTTTGCCTTTAAAAGTCATTTCATCACATCTTCTCAAACGATGTCTTTATGCCTTCGTCGTAGGGGACGACATCTTCGATGCAGTTGCAGGCGGGGTCGTAGTAGAAATAGGTCTCGTTCGTGCCTTTGCTGCGGCAGACATATTCAGTCAGAATCTTCTCCATATAGAGCGTGGCACATTCCACGCCAAGATTCCACGCCAGGCGATATGCGTCGGCAGGTACAATACGCTCAAAATGAGTTTTCATCGTCGCCTTGCCGTCGCGCAGCGAAGTGACGGTGCCGCGGAAGTTCTCCTCCAATTCGCGGTTGCGGAAATAAACCACATCCGACGTGTCGCGAGCATCAAGGTTCATCCACACGTTCAGCGACAGGTGGCGCAGCTGATAATCATACGAATAGTTGGTTCCACCGCGGGTGCTGAAACGGCTTTGGGCCGGCTGCAGATACTCTTCGGCCTCAAACTGGACAAAATTGACAGTAAAATGCTGGTCGTCAGCCACTGGCAACTTCGACGGGCTGTCGACAACAACCACCGGCACCTGCGAGCGGCTCAGCGCATAGAGGAACGCATTGCTGAATTGCGAAAGCAGGATACTGTCGTCCAGCTTGTCGAGAATGGCAGTCTTCGAGGCAATAATCGAGTCAATCTCGTGTTCCGACATAAACATAAAGCCGGCAATGTCGTTGAGCGAGCTGTTGGTGTGTATAACCTCCTTGGGCAGAGCGACATAAATCTGTTCCGTAGCTGTGATTTTCTGCCTTGCAAACTTATTGATAAAAGAGTTGGCATAATAAAGATCGCTAGTGCATCCGGTAAGCAGCACTGCGGCAAGCATCAGTATGTGTATACGTTTCATCATTCTTGAAAATAAACTACCCACTTAACGGCCGTTGGCGAGTTTTATTGCGCACAAGTGCAAATTGTCGTCAAAAAGCACTTTTTGTCTTCATTACTAAATATATTTATTCATTTTATATAAAGTATCAAAACACTTTCTTATTTTTGCAAAATGAAATCGTGTAACACGACAAGCAACAACAAACTATAAATCAATATAAAACAGTCAAAAAGAATGAAGAAGAAGAATCTGAAAGATGAAATTTTGTCCTATGCACTGGTGGCTTTGGGCAGCCTGATGTTCGCCGTGGGCGACGTAATGTTTGTCAATCCTTACCATCTGGCGCCGGGAGGTGTCTACGGTCTCGCCAACGTGTTCAACGCGCTGTTCGGATGGAAGATTTCGGTGGCAGGTATCTGTATGGACATCCCCCTGCTTATCATCGGCACCATCGTGCTGGGTCCGCGCTTCGGCATCAAGACCATCGTGTCGGTCATCCTGATTCCGGTCTTCACCTACATCATTGAAAGCACCTACGGCTACGACCCGCTGATTGTCGACGACATATTCCTCAACACCGTCGTCGCCGGCCTTATCTATGGCGTCGCCATCGGCGTCATTTTCCGCGCCGGCGCCACCTCGGGCGGCAGCGACATCATTTCGATGATCATCCACAAATACACCAAGATATCGCTCGGCGTGCTGGTGCTCATCGTCGACAGCTGCATTTCGCTTACCACACTGATTATCGGCGACATAAAGCTGCCCATCTACTCCATCATCCTCATCTATATTGAAAGCAAGATCATCGACCTTGTGGTCGAAGGCTTCACCACCTACAAGACCTGCTTCATCATCACCGACCAGATCGACGCCGTGAAAGATTTCATTATCAAAGACCTGGAGCGCGGCGGCACCTGCTTCCCCGGCATCGGCCTCTATCAGGGACAGGAGCGCAAGATGATCTATGTCACCCTCGACCGCAGCGACCTCGTCAAGCTGAAATCCAACCTGCGCCAACTCGACCCCAACGCCTTCGTCAACGTCATCGAAAGCTCCGAAATTATGGGTCTTGGATTCAAGGCTTTGCCCGAAGAATAATAGTCAGTCGACGGTATGAAGGTCCTACAGCTCTGCTACAAACCGCCCTATCCTCCTGTCGACGGCGGCACCTTGGCGATGGACAGCATCACGCAGGGCTTGATGGACTTAGGCCACGAAGTGACCGTACTGACCGTCGAAAGCGACAAACACCCTGTACGCCACGAGCGGATCGATGAAGAGTACCGCGAAAAGACGCATTTCCAATCCGTCCACATCGACCTCTCCATCCATCCGCTCGAAGCGCTCATAGCCCTTCTGTGCGGCGAGTCGTACAACGTCAAACGCTTCATCAGCAAGGACTTCGACGCAAAACTAACCGAAATACTCAGCAACAACCACTTCGACATCGTCGATGTCGAAAGCATCTTCCTGACGCCCTACGTCGCCACACTGCGCCGCCACAGCGACGCACGCATAGTGTTGCGCGCCCACAACGTAGAGCACCGCATCTGGCGGCAGATGGCCGAAGGCACACGCAACCCGCTGAAACGCTGGTATCTGAAGAAACTGGCACTGGCTTTGCGCCACTACGAGCTGGAGCACATCAACGACTACGACGGCGTCGCCTGCATCACCGCCAACGACGCCGCAACCTTCAAGCAGCTTGGCTGCCGACGCCCGATTGCCGACATACCTTTCGGCATCAACGTCAACACCGCCGACGGCATCGTCCCCGAGCCCCTCACGCTCTTCCACATCGGTTCGATGGACTGGATGCCCAACCAGGAAGGCATACGCTGGTTCCTCGAGGCTGTATGGCCGCTGATTCACAGCCGTTTGCCACAGGTGCACCTCCACCTTGCCGGCCGCAAGATGCCCGACGACCTGATGGCACTCCACACCGACGGAGTCATCGTGGCCGGAGAGGTCCCCGATGCAGCCAACTTCATCGCCTCCAAGCAGATCAACATCGTACCCCTGCTGGCTGGCAGCGGAATGAGAGTGAAGATAATCGAGGCAATGTCGCTCGGCAAGACAGTGATTGCCACCACCATAGCCGCATCGGGCATCGAGTACACCGACGGCAAAAACCTGCTGCTGGCCGACACGCCCGAACAGTTTGTAGCACAGGTGCAACGATGCGTCGAACATCCCGACCTGTGCAACGAAATCGGCGACAACGCGCGAAAGCTGGTACTCGAAAAATATAGCAACCAGGCAATTACAAAAAGACTGCTCGATTTCTACAATAAATTGTAACAATCCGCGTTATTAATTTATTGCAGTTAACATAAAAAACCGATAACAAGATGAAAACAAAGTCATTCCGCAAACCGATAGTCCTCATCCTCCTTCTTGCCGCCGCCACCTCGCTCTCGGCACAAATCAAAATACCCGAAACCAACGTCAGCTTCGACTTCCCCTCCGGCGGATGGAAATACCTACAGACGAGCAAATTGAGCGAAAACACCGTCATCTACCTCTACTCCTACTCTGCCGACTACGTGATCGACAATTCGGGCGACACCATCATCCCCTTTATGCGCATCTACGTCCGCAAGAACTACGACGGCACCGTCTACGACCTGGCATACAGCCGCTTTATGGTCCAGCCCTTCCAGTCGCTCGACGAGAAGCTGCACCCCAACGGCATCCTCGAATACCTGGGTGCCTACACCAACGAGGACGACGGCAAAGACTACGAATTCAAGATGGTATACGTCAAAGACCGCAACAACATACTCGAGATACGCCTCGAAAGCACCGTAGACACCTTCGAAGAGTTTGAAAAGAACTTTGCCGAAATCATCAACTCCATAAAAACCAAATAACCACGCAACAACGAAACCACCACTACCGTGAAACGCTTCTTCCTTTTTGCACTTCTGTGCACAATGGCCTTTGGCATCGCCGCCCAGGAAACCTCCGACGACGAAGCTCAGTTCTCCAAACAATACAACAAAATATACAAGAACTACGTCAAAGAGCCTGACAATGTAGCCAATATGCTGGCAATGGCCGAATTCTATGCCGACACCGCCAACCCGATGCGCAACTACGCCACAGCAATGAAATACATCGTCAATGCCGAAGAACGCTTCATCACCATACTCGAAGACCGCGACAAGTACCGCGAAGTCAGCCGACTGCTGAAACACAAAATCAACCTGCAGCTGCTGCGCCAAACCAAATACAGCATCATCCTCAAAGCACGCAACTACATCGACACCGAAGAGACCCTCGACGAAGCCACCCTCGACAACTACAGCGAAGCCTTCCGCAACGACCAAAGCACTATGCGGCTCATCGACTACCGCCGCCTGCAAAGCCGCTACCGCCAGGCCTGCAACGAAGGCACCCTGGCAGCCTACAAGAAATTCATCAACACCTATGCCGCCACCGCCGAAGGCGAAGAGGCACTGAAAGCCATAGCCATCGTCGCCGAACAAACCGTCGCCAGCGCCGCCACCGAAGACGAAGTGGACGCCCTCCTCGACGGATACCTCGACATCGAGACCGTCCAGACAGCAGCACAGCGACGCAAAAGCGCCATAGCCTATGCCGCCCTCAACGCCAACCCCTCGCCACAAGCCTACCGCGACTTCATAGCCAAATATCCCGGCAGCAACGAATACTCGCTGGTGCTCGAAAAGATGGAAAACCAGCTCCACGACCGCTTCAACCAGCTCTCGACACCACGCCAGTATGCCGACTTTGCTCTCGACAACCCCGACAACCCCCTGGCCGAACGCGCCATCGACGAGCTGAAACGCCTCATCACCGAACAGCGCAATATGGAAGCCCTCCACATCTACCTCGACGAGTTCCCGCTCGACGTCAACTACAACGACATCTACCTCACCTACTACAACTGGCACACCGAAGAGGGCAACCTGGCTCCCCTCACGCTGTTCCGAGCCAACAACCCCGACTTCCCCTTCAATATGGCCCTCCAAAACGCCATCGACGCCGCCACACGCTACGACTCCATCGACATCTCGATGCCCTTCGTCGAAAAAGAGTTCAGCCAATGGGCCTCGCGCATCTACCACCTGACCGGCAAACGACAGTCCTACGTAGGACTGCTGCGCACAATGCAGCACCTCATAGCAGCACGCAACTGGAAAAAAGCACAAGAGCGCATCGACTTCTTCGCCCTCAGTTTCGAAGACAACTGCGTCGACCAAGTCGCCGAGCTCCGCTCCATCCTCGAACAGCCCGAACGCGCCAAGCTCACCTACACCCCCATCGTGCGCCCAGCCTACGATATGGTCCACCCCACGATGCACCCCGACGGCAAACAGCTCTTCTACAACCGCCACAACGCCGACGGCACCACCAGCATCCAGTCGGCACAGCTGACGCCAGCCAAGAAAAGCGCCATCTGGAAAGGCACAGGCAACATCGCCTTCACCAACACCGAGAACCGCAACCTACGCATATTCAGCTTCTTCGAAAACGGCGAAAAGATGCTGCTGGGCAAAGGAGGCAACATCCTGGTGGCCGAACACCGCCAGGAAGGATGGGAAATAATCGAGGCACTGCCCGAACCCATCAACAGCCGCTATGACTACTTCGACGCCTTTATGCTGCCCGACGGCAGCGGCATCCTCTTCGCCTCCGACCGCCCCGGCGGACAGAACCTGCAGCCCTCGCACGCTTATTTCCACGGCGACACGGCCTCGGCCTCCGACATCTACTTCTGCCCACGCACCGCCAAAGGATGGGGCAAAGCCATCAACCTCGGCATCGGCGTCAACAGCCCCTATATGGAATGCAGCCCCGTCCTCAGCGACGACCTGAAAACCATCTACTTCATCACCGACGGCCGCGGCGGCCTGGGCTACGGCGACCTCTACTACGCCACCCGCGACAACACCGACGACTGGCAGCACTGGACCAGGGCCACCAACTACGGCAAAGAGGTCAACACCGGCCACAACGAATCGTCGGTCACCCTCGGCGCCGACCACGCCACGCTGACCGTCTGCAGCAACAGCCACGGCCGCTACGGCGCCTACACAACCCCGGCAATGCACACCATCGACGACAAGATGCGCACCGTCAGCATCAACGCCAACACAGTGGGATTCAGCATCGACATCGTCGACGCCGCGTCGCAAAAGACAATCACCAACCACCAGAGCATAGCACGCCAAAGCCAGTGGCAGACAACACTCTATGCCGACAACCAATACCTGCTCTACGCACAATGCGACGGCCTGCTGATTCCCGCCCAGCCCTTCGTCCCCGCCAGCCAGAGCAGCCTCAGCCCGCGCATCTACGACGAAACCGAGCTCAACGACATAGCCCGCCGCGGACAAAGCATAGCAATGCCCGGCATAATATTCGAAAACAAGCAGGACCGCCTCAAAAGCAGCTCAATGATCGAAATCACGCACCTCGGCCAGTTCCTCGCCAGCCACCCCTACCTCAACATCGAAATCATCATCAACGTGGCCGGCAGCGACGACACCGCCTGCTACAACCTCTCGCAATCGCGCGGACAACAACTGAAAACGCTCCTCGCCGACCGCGGCATCGAACCCGACCGCATCACCGTGTCGCCCTACGGCAACAGCCTCGCCAAGCAGGACAGCAGCGTCCCGCCCGTCAGCGTACGCATCAACTTTTAAACTTTATTAACAATCGCCTGATGATTTCTTTTTCGCAACAACACACATTTGTTGCAAAAAAGGCAGTAATTTTGCACCGATTTTAACACAACGCCGGCAATGGAAAAACACAAGGTGATAACGTTTGAAAACCACGAACTACACTATCGGGACGAAGGTCGCGAACACGCCCAGACACTCGTCCTGCTGCACGGTTTTCTGCAAAATCTCAGCGTTTGGAGCTCGTTCACACTGACCTATATGCGCTATATGCGCGTCATCACCATCGACCTGCCCGGCCACGGCTACAGCTCCACCTTCTCCGACGTCCACACGATGGACTTTATGGCCAACGCCGTCAAAGCCGTCCTCGACGACGCCGGCGTCGACCAGTGCGTTATGGCCGGCCACTCGCTGGGCGGATACGTCGCCCTGGCCTTCGCCGACAGCTATGGCTATATGCTCAAGGGACTGGCCCTGCTCCACTCGCACGCTATGGCCGACGACGCCGACAAGCGCGCCAGCCGCGACGAAGTGTGCCGCCAGGTGCACCTCAACCGCGCCGGATTCATCGTCGACTTCATCACCAACCTCTTCGCCGACTCGAAACGCGAATACCTGGCCCAAGACATCAAAGAGCTGCGCGACCAATGCCTCGAAACGCGCGAAGAAGGCATCCTCGCCGCCCAGCGCGGAATGAAAGTGCGCACCTCGCGCCTGCGCACCCTGGCCAAGCTCGACATCCCCGTCCTCTTCGTCTACGGCAAGCAGGACCCCCGCATCCCCGTCGAAGAAGGCCTCTCGCAAGCAATGATACCAGCGCGCTCCGAAGTGCTGCTGCTCGACGGCGTCGCCCATATGTCCTTTATGGAAGACCGCGACTTCGTCAAACGCCGCCTCTCCGACTTCGTCAGCCAATGCTACAGCTGATAAAACGAAAACGAAGACTAACGAAAACCAAAACAAAAACGAAAACTAACTCCGACCGCGGCATCAAACCACCAAACCCAAACCCCGACAGCGGCTCCGACTCCAAACCCAACTCC
>R22__coassemble_962_pt1 | contig 16105 bp, 11 predicted proteins | sample R22__metabat2_high_PE_041 | metagenome-assembled genome bin R22 | reverse complement strand
TATTAAACAACTTGACATCCATACCGCTACCGCGCCATCCCCTCTCGGAGAGGGGATGGCTACGCAGTACATTTCAACGCAAATTGTTGTATTAAACAACTTGACATCCATACCGCTACCGCGCCATCCCCTCTCGGAGAGGGGTGCCCAAAGGGCGGGGTGTGTCGCACTCGCAAGCCAACACTCGTAATCCGATGCAGTGAACAACAGCCCATCACGCGTGTAATAAAATCCATTAATCATATTTAAACAGCATTTTAATTTTCAATTCATAATTCAAAATTCACAAAAAAAATCCGCCATTGGGAATGGCGGATTTTTTTTACCAGTTATGTTTGGCTGGTTATTTCTTTTTGCCTTTTTTTGCGGGCTGGCTGTTGTTATCCTGGATGCCGAGCTTAGCCTTGATGGCGGCGGGGATGGCGTCCTTGTGGACTACGATGTTGATGGTTTTGTAGCGGACGAAAGCTTTGCTGCAGAAGAAGTTGCCGCCGAACTCGCCGTTGTAGATACCCCAGCTATTCTTAACCATATAGTATTCGTTGCCCATCTGGTCTTTGGCTTTGCCGAAAATCAGCATACCGTGGTCGTCGGTGGTCTCCCAGGCGTCGAAGGCTTCCTGGCGCTCCTCTTGGCTGACCCAGCGCTGCGGAGTGGGGTGCTTGGCGGCCTCGTCGGCGATTTCGCCGGCTTTCATACCGCTCCATTTGGCCTGGTCGCTACCGACGCCGTTCTTCGGAGCCTCGGTGGCGGGAAGGACAGCAAAACCCTTGCGGCTGTAGCGGAAACCGGGCTCGCTGACGTCGCTACCCCAAGCTACGGTGTAGCCGTTGTCGATGGCGTAGTCGCAGATCTCCATCATCTCGTCGATGGGGACATACCCCAGCGCCAGTTGTCCTGGATTTCGAGGGCGAATTTCTCGTAGAAAGGATGGTGGGTGAAGCTGGTGATGCTGACATAGTCGTCGGCATTCAGGCCGGTGCTTTCATAGAAGCTCTTGGGGGTGTACTTCACGCCCTTGTAGGTGAACTCGTCGGGGCAGGTGCCGAGGTAGACGTCGTGGACAGCCTGGATGGCCTTGAGGCACAGCAGCTCGTGGTTTTTGTTGCGCTGCAGTTTGTTGAGTTTGCCTTTGGCAACGGCGGCGACCATAGCGTCGGTCAGGGCGCTGAGCTCGGTGTGGTTCGACAGGGTGTCGCCATAGGCAGCACCGGGACGCATAACCTCTTCGGGTACAAGGCCGAAGGTCTTCATACCGTAGATGACGTCGTTGAAGGCGCCACCCTGGCTGAAGCTGACATCGCCGTGGGTGCGGATGGCAGCCATTGCGCGGTCGCGGTAGGTCTTGCTGACGATATACATTTCGCTGAAGTCATATTCGCCTTTGCCCATACGGAGCAGCTCGGCCTCGAGGAAAGCCATCGTGCTGTAGCACCAGCAGGTACCGGCGTTGTTCTGGTTCTTCACTGAGGTGATGGGCAGCATCTTGATTGTGTCGAATTTGTAGCCCTCATCGTCTTTGTTTTCTTCTGCCTTTTGGGCAAAAGCGGTGGCGCAAATAGCAAAAGCGCCAAGGATGGCAAAAATTTTTTTCATTGGCTTATAGATATTTATTACTTTTTTTTGTGTTTTTTTTGTGTTTTTCGCGGTGCAAATTTACGAAAATTTTTTGAATTCGTTAATGTGTTAATTTGTTAATTCGCTAATATGTTAATGCGTTGATATGTTACAATCAACATATCAACGCATTAACATATTCACACATTAACGAATTCACGAATTCTCCCTATTCTTCCGGTGCGAACATCGGGTCCCAGGCGGGGAGCATAATGGGTTTCTGGCTGAGGAGGGCGCGGATGTTGGCGGGGATGTATTTCTCCTCGAGCACCACGCGGAACATATACTCGTTGAACCATTCGTTGCTCATAATCAGGTTGCCTTGGTAGCCGTAGTTGGGGCCCCAACTGTTTTCAACCATCCATTTCAGGGGCTTGCCTTCCTTGTCGAGGTCGACGGCGCAGAGCGTCATTGCGTGGCTGCTGCCGCTGGCGAAGGTGCTGACGCGCTGTTTCTTGTCCATTCCGAAGGTGGTGCCCATCAGCGAGCCGTAGTCGTAGTTGTTGGGGTCCATAAAGCCCTTTTCGCGGTCGAGGAACTTTCCGACGTCGCAGCTGAAGTACATCATCGTGCTGTCCTTGATGCTGGCGATGCACATCGGGGCTATCTCGTTCATAGGCAGGTTGATGTAGCGCCAGTTCTGGCCGTCGTAGACGTGGCGGTCGTACTGGATTTCGTAGACTTTATAGTATTCGCGGGTGGGGTCGTTCATCACCATATAGTATTTCGAGAAGTCGGTTTTGGCATATTTCTCGTAGAACGACTTCGGGGTGTAGTGTTCGGTGCTGACCACCTCGCCCTTGGCGTTGCGCTCGGTCCAGTCGAACTCGGTCATTGGCTCGCCCATCGTCAGGGCCAGCATACGGTAGATGGTGCCGAGCATTTCAGTCTTGCGGCTTTCCAGTTTGGCGGGCGTGGTGCCTTTGGCGGCGGCAAGCTCGCGCAGCTCGAGGCCGAACTCGCGCAGCTTGAGGCTCAGCAGGTTGCTGATGCTGCTGGTGTTGTTGGTGTTGTAGGTTTCGGGCATTACGTCGCTGGGCACAAGGCCATACTTGTCAATGAGGTTGGCCACACCGGTGAACTGGCCGCCATCGCCGATGGGGTTCTTGAAGAGCCATTCCACTTCCTGGTCGGTCATCGGTTTGCGGTAGGTGTCGATGATGGCCTGCAGGAAGAGGTTGCTTTTTTCAAGCTGGTCGTAGAAGAAAAGGTATGCCTGCGAGAACTGGAAGTCGGCCGGCAGGTTGTGTTTGCGTATGGCTTGGTTGCGCAGGACGTTCATACCGGTGAACATCCAGCAGCGGCCTGATGATTTCTGGTCGGTGACGGCCTTGCTGACAACGCGGTTCGAGAAGTGCGAATCGAACTTGGTGGCGTTCTCGTAGTTCATAGCCAGCTTCTGCGGGCTTTGGTTGACGAGGATGTTGCGCATAGCCTTGTCGCTGGCTGTGCCGCCATAGGATTTCTTGATTTGCTGCATCATTTCGCTGCTGATGCCGCCGTTGGTTTCGGGTTGTGAGGTCTTGTTCTTCTGTGCCGTGGCAGTGCCGCATAAGGCGAGGCACAATGTGGCTGCAAATATAAATTTTTGTTTCATATAATAAATTTGTTTCTTTGTTTTTCAGCATAATAAGGACTTTCTGCTTGCTTTTGTGCAGTCCTAAACCAATTGCAAAGATAGTCAAAATTTTGGAAATAATCCTTAATTGGAGGAAAAAAGTTTATCGCAGCCCCTAACTTTCTGCTTCCAATTTGCCTTTCGTGTCACTGGTCACTATTTATGTTTTCTGCATTGCGAACAGATGCCCTTGACGATGTATTCGGTTTCTTCGGCAACGAAGCCTTCGGGCAGCGGCACAGGAGGAATGGTGATGTTGCTGAGGCAGAAAGTTCTATGACAGCGGGTGCAGGTGAGGTGCACGTGGCCTTGGCAGTGGCGGGTGTCGTCGTGGTGGCAGACGCAGTATTTCTGCACGCCGCTGCCGTCGTCGACGTTGTGCAGCAGGTGGGCGTCGCTGAGAAGGGTCAGCGTGCGGAACAGGGTGGAGCGGTCGACGGTGGGCAGCGCCTCCTCGAGGTCGCCCAGGCTGAAGACGCCATCGGTGTGGTGCCGTACCTGTCGCCATATCATCAGACGCACGGCGGTTATGCGTATGCCGGCATTATGCAGTGTTTCTTCGTCGGTTATCATAATTATAATGCGTTAATGTGTGAATGCATTAATGTGTTAGTAACGTCATTTCTTCACATTTAGTGTGCGCATTGCATTAATTACCGCGATGACGGTGACGCCCACGTCGGCAAAGACGGCCATCCACATAGATGCAATGCCTATGGCGGCGAGGAGCAGCACGGCGACTTTGACGCCGATGGCGAAGACAACGTTCTGGCGGGCGATGCGCAGCGTGCGGCGTGCTATTTGTATGGCAGTGGCCACCTTCATCGGGTCGTCGTCCATCAGCACGATGTCGGCAGCCTCGATGGCGGCGTCGCTTCCCAGGCCGCCCATCGCTATGCCCACGTCGGCCATCGCCAGCACGGGAGCATCGTTGATGCCGTCGCCGACAAAGGCGGTAGATTCACAACTCTGTTCTCTGCTTATCTTTTTCATCCACAAGACTTTTTCTTCGGGCATCAGGCGGCTGTGGTGCTCGTCGATATGCAATTGGCCGGCCACGTCAGCGGCCACCTCTTCGCTGTCGCCGGTCAGCATCACGGTGCGGCGTATGCCCAGTTGGCGCAGCTGTTCGATGGCTGCGGCGCTGGTGGCTTTGATACGGTCGTTGATGACGATGTGGCCTGCATATTGGCCGTCGATGGCGACGTGGATGATGGTGCCTGTATGGTCACACGGATGCCAGGCGGCACCGATAGCCTCCATCATCCGCTCGTTGCCGACGCAGACCGACAAATCGCCCACACGGGCCTTAATGCCCTGTCCGGCAATCTCTTCGATGTCGGTCACGCTGCATCCGTCGGTGGCCTCGTCGGGGAAGGCGTCGCGCAGGGCAGCTCCGATGGGGTGGGTTGAAAAATGCTCGACGTGGGCGGCCAGATGCAGCAGGTGATGCTCGTCGCACCGCTCGGGATGCACGGCGGTTACGGCAAACTGGCCGTGGGTCAGCGTGCCGGTCTTGTCGAAAACGACCGTGTCGGCTTTCGACAACAGGTCGATGTAGTTGGCTCCCTTGATGAGGATGCCCTTGCGCGACGCGCCGCCGATGCCGCCGAAGAACGACAGCGGAACGCTGATAACCAGCGCGCAAGGGCAGCTGACGACGAGGAACATCAGGGCGCGGTAGAGCCAAGTGGGGAACGCGGCCGAGAACGAGGACGAAAAGAGCGGCGGCAACAGGGCCAACGCAATGGCGGCGAAGACGACAACGGGCGTGTAGATGCGGGCGAAGCGGGTGATGAAGGCCTCGCTGCGCGACTTGTGGCTGGCGGCATCCTCGACAAGGCTGATGATGCGCGACACGGTGCTCTGACTATATGGTTTGGTGACGCGCGCGTGCACCACGCCATTGAGGCTGATGCATCCCGACAGCAGTTCGTCGTCTTCGGCGGCCTGGCGCGGCAGACTTTCGCCAGTTAGGGCGGCGGTGTCGAGCGACGTGGTGCCACTGACGACGACGGCGTCGAGAGGCACGCGCTCGCCAGGACGCACAACGATGGTTTCGCCTACGGCAACTTCGTCGGGACTGACAGTCAGCTCGTTGCCGTCGCGGATCACGGTGGCCGTGTCGGGCCGGATGGCCAAAAGGTGCGATATGCTTTTGCGGCTCTGTCCTTCGGCATAGCCTTCGAAAAATTCGCCGACCTGGAAGAACAGCATCACGAAGACCGCTTCGGGGTATTGCGTTTCGGCTCCGGGCAGGAAGCCGATGCAGAGTGCGCCGATTGTGGCGACGGCCATAAGGAAATGCTCGTTGAAGACTTCGCCGTGTGCTATGCCTTCGGCGGCCTCGCGCAGCGTGTCCCAACCTGCAACGAGGTAGGGCACAAGGTAGACAAGCAGCAGCTGCCAGGTGGGGAGGTGCGTTGTCTTTTCAATTATAATGGCAGCGGCCAGCAGCAGGGCCGAAATGATGATGACCGCCAGCTGGTGCCGCGGCGACTCCTCGTCGTGGTGACAATGCCCTTCGTGGCAATGGCCGTGACCGGCATCGTGATGGTGCTGATGCTCGTCGTGCCCTTCGTGGCAATGGCCGGCATCGTGGTGGTGCTGATGCTCGTCGTGCCCATCGTGGCAGTGGCAATGGCCGCTTTCCGCTTTCCGCTTTCCGCTTTCCGCTTCCAAGTTCTCCGTTTCTGTGTTATGATGATGATTTTCAGACATATCTTTGTGTTTTTATTTGTTCGTTTCTGAATGCAAAGATACGACTGGGTTTTTGCAACCGGGTTGCAAATGTCGTTCGCCCCGTTCCGGATGCAGCTGCCTGCCGGATGGTACGCCATTTCTTCGTTACTTCGCCGTTACATCTTCGTTACTTCTTCGTTATTTCTTCGATACGTAATCGAAGAAGTAACGTTGAACGAACGTTAAACAAACGTTGAACGAACGTTGAAATGGGGTAGGAGGTGGGGAACTGGCGTGTGCCGAATTAGAACAGCAGGAATCTTTCTTTGAAACGCATATAGAATCCGAAAAGGAAGTCGGTGTTGTTTTTGCTACTGTCGGGATTGTAGCAGGCATCGAACTGCAAACCGAGGTTCAGACCCTTAAATTCGTGCTCGACCGAGAGGGTGAAAGTCAGCAGGTTGTAGATGGAGTAGCCCGCGTTGATGGTTGATTGCGGCACGTGGAGCGACGCATAGGCGGTGTGGGACCAGAACCGCGGGTCGCCGAAGGCGCTGAAGTAGTGGTTGCCGTGCCAGAATCCGACGGCGGCGCGGACAGCCCAGTCGGCCATCTGCTGTTTGTTCCAGTGCATCCATTCGTATGAAAGTGTGGAGTAGAAGGCTTGTCCCGGGCGGTCGAGGTCGCGGTCTTCGAGATGATAGTCGTAGACAGACATATCGAATCTGATGTTATGGAAAGAGGGGCGCAAAGCGTTGGCGAAAGAATGTTTTATCTGCAGCCCTATGCGTTCGTTGAATGTTGTGACGGTGTTGGTGTCGATGGTTTTGAGTTCGCCGCCCCGATGGCTGGCAATGAAATGGATAGGCAGGCTTAACTGCCATCCGAGCTCGTTGTCTTTGTAGAAGTCGTGTCCCGCCCATTCTGTTTTCCTTTTTTGTATGTTGATGATGCGGAACTGGTGTCGTGTGCCCATCGTGAAGCGTTCCTGGTCGGGGGTCCAGGGGGTGAGGTAGTGCTGCCAGTCGAGCCAAGTGTCGCTGTTCCATAGTTTTGTTTTGGTCAATATCTGCAAGCCGTCCTCCTGATAGTTGAAAATCCATCGGCTGGGGTCGTAGACGGGTGCGTCGAGCCGGTGGGTGTGGCTGCCGTAGATGGTTCCGGCAACGAGAGTGAGCCATTTGGTCGGTGCGTAAACCAATGATAACGTGGGACGTAGGCGGTAGAGCGAGTCGAGTCCGGCAAAGGCTGTGGCATTGAAGCCTATGCGCAGCTGGGCCCGTTCGTTGATGCCGTAGGCGAGGGAAGGAGACAGGCGGAAACCGGCGACGGTGTAGCCTTTGGCCATAGAGGTTGCGTATTCGGCATCGTAGAAGAATCCGGTGGCATCGATGTCGAGCGTCAGATGGCGGCAGCCCTGTATGAGTTCGCGGCTCGTTACGGGTTGGTCATAAAGCAGATGCATCGAGTAATCGGCATTGTTGCCAAGTGCTGACGGATGGTGTGCGCGGCGTGGTGTTGCTACGGTTGTGTCCTGTGCTTGTGCCACGGTGGAGGCCAGCAGCAGGGTTATTGTGATTGCGAAAAGGTGTTTCATTTGCTTCGGATTTGGAATTGCAAAGGTACAAAAAAAAAGTGAAATGCCAACATACAATAGTGTTATGTGGAATGGGAATTTGTGTCCAAAGGCAAAAAAATGGTCCTCTTTGTCGCAGATAATTAATGAGTTGGGAAATGTTATTAAATTTATTATTTATATGTGGATTTTTTTTCCTATTTTTGCACGAAATTTTATCATTATATGTATACAGATACCACAAAATTCATCGGTGAGGGTTTGACGTACGACGACGTCCTGCTTGTTCCCTCTTATTCAGACATACTTCCGCGCGAAGTCAAGGTTAATTCGCGCTTCTCACGCAACATCACTCTTAACATTCCTATGGTCAGCGCCGCAATGGACACGGTGACCGAGGCTGCTATGGCTATCGGTATGGCCCAGGAAGGTGGTATCGGTGTGCTGCACAAGAATATGTCCATCGAAAACCAGGCCAACGAGGTGCGCAAGGTGAAACGTTCGGAGAACGGTATGATTGTCGACCCCGTGACGCTGGGCAAGGACGCCCTGGTCAAGGATGCGCTGAGCCTGATGCACGAATACCACATCGGCGGCATCCCCATCGTCGATGCCAACCGCAGACTGATAGGTATGGTAACCAACCGCGACCTGCGTTTTGAGCGCAATATGAGCCGCCCGCTGAGCGAGATAATGATTACCGAACTGATTACGACCCACGAGGGTACCACCTTCGACGAGGCCGCCGAAATACTGCAGCAGCACAAGATCGAGAAACTGCCTGTCGTCAACAACGAGGGCCAGTTTGTTGGCCTTATCACCTATAGCGACATTATGAAGAACAAGGAGCACCCCTACGCCTGCAAGGACGACAACGGCCGTCTGCGCGTGGCAGCCGGTGTCGGCATCACGGCCGATATGATGGAGCGTGTCGATGCTCTGGTCGCCGCCGGGGTCGATGCAATAGTTATCGATACCGCCCACGGCCATTCGATCCGCGTTGTTGAGGCTCTTAAGACCGCCAAGGCCAAATATCCTAACCTCGATGTCGTTGTGGGCAATATCGCCACAGGCGAGGCTGCCCTGATGCTGGCCGAAGCCGGCGCCGATGCCGTCAAGGTGGGTATCGGACCCGGAAGCATCTGCTCGACCCGAATCATTGCCGGTATCGGCGTGCCGCAGCTGACGGCCGTGTGCGAGGTGGCCGGCGCCTTGAAGCAGGGCGGCTATGACATTCCGCTTATCGCCGACGGCGGCATCCGCTACAGCGGCGACATCGTCAAGGCCCTTGCCGCTGGTGCCAGCAGCATTATGATTGGTTCGCTGGTCGCCGGTGTCGACGAGGCTCCGGGCGAGACCATCATCTTCGAAGGCCGCAAGTTCAAGTCCTATCGCGGTATGGGTTCGCTCGAGGCAATGCAGAGCGGCTCGAAGGACCGCTACTTCCAAGACAAGGAAACCGACGTCAAGAAGCTTGTCCCCGAAGGCGTTGTGGGACGCGTGCCTTACAAAGGCTCGCTCAACGAGGTTCTCTACCAGCTGGTTGGCGGCCTGAAGGCCGGTATGGGCTATACGGGTTCGAAGGACATCGAGACACTGCAGAAGGCCAAGTTCATCCGCATCACCGCTGCCGGACGCACCGAGAGCCATCCGCACGACATCGCCATCACTCGCGAGGCACCGAACTATTCGAGATAAGTAATTTTATAGGTTAAAGCATTATTCGTCAAAAATGAAAATAAGATCAAAATCGTTATTAACCGCACTATTGCTTGCATCCTTGGGTGTTATGCCTATGAGTCTGAAAGCTCAGAAAGCAGACGATCCCGTGATCTTTGAAATAAACGGCAAAAAGATCTACAAGTCGGAATTTATGAAAGAGTTCCTCCGCTCGGCGGGCGTCGACCCCAAGGCGGCTCCAACGGCCTGCACCTTTGAGAAGCGTCAGGCTTTGGAAGATTATGTGGATCTCTTTGTCAACTACCGCGTCAAACTGGAGGACGCTTTCGCAAACGGTTATGACACGATACCCGAACTGGTCAAGGAATTGAAGGGCTATCGCAACGAGCTGGCTGCCCCGTATCTGATTGACTCGTCGACCCTCGAGCAGATTATGCACGAGGCCTACACCCGTAACCATTACACCCTGCACGCGGCTCATATTCTGGTCTTTATGGACAAAAACCCTTCGCCCGAAGACACCTTGAAGGCCTACAAGAAGGCTATGTCGTACTACAACAGGGTGAAGAACGGCGAGGACTTTTCGGCTCTGGCCAACGAGGCTTCGCAGGAACATTTCGTCGACAAGGGATTGTCTGAAAACGGCAACCGCCGTTTCGACGATGGCGACTTGGGCAATTTCACGGTGTTCGATATGGTGTATCCTTTCGAATCGGCTGTCTACGCTCTCTCTGTCGGCGAGGTGTCCTTGCCGGTGAGAACCAATTACGGTTATCATATTATTAAGCTTTTGGACAAAAACCCATATCTGGGCAAGTGCACATTCCAGCATATCTGGGTCGCCTCGAGCGCCAATCCTTCCCAAGCCGCCGCGCGTATCCGCCAGGCTTACGAGAAAATCATTGACGGCGAGAGCTTTGCATCGGTATGCACCAACTATACCGACGATCATTCTTCGGCCGACAAGGGTGGCCTCCTGTCCGACCTGACGGTGCGTCAGATGCCATCGGAGTATGTGGAACGCCTCTCCAGAATGAAAGCCGGCGAAATGACGGAACCTTTTGAAACTCAATACGGATGGCATATCTTGAAACTTGTTTCGCGCGACAGTTTGGCCTCGTTCGAGGAAATGGTGCCCTACTACAGGCAGCGTCTGGTTCGCGACACCCGCAGCCGCAAACCCAGAGAGGCTTTTGTCGAACAAAGCAAAGCCAAATACCATTTCACCGACTATACCAAAATGTATATGAAACCGGTGAAGGCCAAAGGCAAGAAGGCTCAAAGCAAGCCCGTCCCGTTGGCTTCGCTCGACGAGTGCAGGGCCGCTATCAGCGACTCGGTCTTCGTCAAAGCTTGGCATTACAGCGACACTATGGTGACGGATATGCGTCCGCTTTTCAGCGTGGAAGACCGTGAGTACACGGCTGTCGACCTTCTCAAATTTATCGAAAGCCACCAGCGCTCGGAAAAATTCTACGACTTGGATACCTACCTGAACAACAGGTATGAAAACTTTATCAACGACAAGGTGTTTGAGTATGCCGACCAGCATCTGGAGGAGGAACACAACGAATTCGCCGAACTGATGGACGAGTATCGCAACGGCCTGATGATTTTCTCGTACAACGACAGCAAAATCTGGTCGAAAGCCATCAAGGACACTAACGGCCTGAAAGAGTTCTACAGCTTCTATTCCTACACCCGCGACATCAACAATGAGGCCGACGCGCCCTATTTCTGGAACGAACGTGCCGACATCGTCGTCTACAGTTTCCCCGACAGCAGTATGCTGGCTCCCGCCAAAGCCAAGAGTATCATCGAAAAATCAATCAAAAAAGGATGGGATACCGAAACAACGGCCAAAAAACTGAACGGAAGCAAGAAGGGTGACGCTGAATTCCAAATCGCCCACAACACCGTCGAAAAAGAGCACCAGAACATTCTCCAGTCCGGACAATGGCGCAAAGGTGTCTATCTGGCTCCCGACAAACAAGGATACAACGTCATTGTTGTCAGCAAGTTGTACGACCCCTGCCTGAAAAGCGTTACCGAGGCTCGCGGATACTATATCAATGAATATCAGACTTATATCGAAAACCTGCTGGTGAAGGAACTCCGGAAAAAATACAACGTCTTCATCAATCAGGATGTGATAGACGAAATCACATACTGAGCCGAATCGCCGCGTTACGTTTCGCCTGACGGTTTTCTTTAATGTATATTGTAAAACATTATTAAGAGGGATAACATAAAAATGCGTAAACTTTTTGCACTGCTCCTGTTTGCTACTCTATCTACTGCCTTGGTCGGACAGAACGTGTCTGATGTGCCGGCTTCTGCCGACGAACCTGTCATCGACAAAGTGGTGGCTGTTGTAGGAAAAAACATAATCAAGTTGTCGGAAATCGAAAACGGATATGTCCCTATCCGCATTCGCCAAGGATATGACAAGGCTTTTGAAAACAGATGCAATATCCTTGAAGGACTTTTGATTTCCAAGCTTTTGTTACATAAAGGGCAGGTGGACAGTACCGATGCTGAAATATCGGATGACGATGTGGCCACGAATGTGCAATACTATCTGGGAGCATACGAGCAGCAGTATGGCAGCAAGGAGGCTATGCGTCAGGCAACGGGATACACCTACGACGAGCTGAAAGATATATTGAGCAAAATGCTTCGCGAGCGGATGCTTTCGGAGCGAGTGCAGGCCGAACTTACCAATTCGGTCAAGGTTACGCCGTATGAGGTGACGGAATTCTACAACCGAATCCCCAAGGACAGCATTCCTACATTTGAGGAGACCTATGAAATCGCCGAGATAGTCCGCAAACCGGACATTAACGAGGCTGAACGCGACCGCGTTAAGTTGGAGCTTAACAAGATGCGCGAACGTGTGCTGAGCGGCAATGCCCAGTTCTCGACACTGGCTACGCTCTATTCGGAGGATCCCGGTTCGGCAGGCAAGGGTGGCGAACTCGGCTTTCACGCCCGTGGCTATTGGGTCTCGGAATTCGAAACAGCAGCGTTTTCTCTGAAGCCCGGCGAGGTTTCGCCAGTCATCGAGACTCAGCTTGGTTTCCATATCATCCAATTCATCGAGCGACGTGGAAATACGGTTAATTGCAGGCATATTCTGATGAGCCCCAAAGTATCATCCGACGACCTGCTGAAAAGCCGTATGCTCCTGGACAGCATTGCTCAGGAGGTGCGCTTGGGACATACCACCTTTGCCGATGCTGCCGCACGCTTCTCGGACAACGCCAACAAGATTGAGGGTGGACGCGTGACGCACCCCGGAACGGGCAGCTACCAGTTCACGCTGGAAGAATTGAAACAGCTCTATCCGGGCATAAGCTTCGTGCAGATGGACGCCGGCCAGGTGAGCAACGCCGTGGCTATGAAGACCGACGACAACAAGGACGCCTACAGGATTGTCACCCTCCTGCGCCGCAACCCCAAACACAAAGCCAACCTGACGGACGACTACGACCGCATCTATAATGCCGCCCTCGAAAACGCCAAGCAGGAAAAACTGATGGATTGGGCGCAGAAGACCATCCGCAACACATACATCCATATCGACGACGAGTACAAGGCGTGCAACTTCAAGTTGAAATGGACAGAATAGAAAAACAACAGAATTAAGCAAATAACCACAATGTCAGATAAGGAGACGTTAGACAGATTAGTTGAGAAATATGCCCAGCTGAGAGGCGAAATCTCGAAGGTGATAATAGGGCAGGAGCAAGCCGTCGAAAGCTTGCTGCTGTCGATTTTCACTGGCGGCCATTGCCTCTTGGTCGGTGTACCTGGTTTGGCAAAGACTTTGCTTGTCAATACTTTGTCTAAAGTATTGGGACTCTCTTTCAGCCGCATTCAGTTTACCCCCGACCTGATGCCTTCGGATATCACCGGATCGGAAATCCTGGACGAAAACAGGAAGTTCAGATTCGTCAAAGGCCCTGTCTTTGCTAATATTCTTTTGGCCGACGAAATCAACAGGACACCGCCCAAAACGCAGTCGGCATTGCTCGAGGCTATGCAGGAAAAGAAAGTCACCGTGGCCGGACACAGCTACGAACTCGAAGCTCCTTTCTTCGTCCTTGCCACTCAAAACCCTATCGAACAGGAGGGTACCTATCCGCTGCCCGAGGCCCAATTGGACCGTTTTATGCTCAATATCAATATGGGCTACCCCTCTTTCGACGAGGAGGTCGATATCGTCCGTCAGACAACGGTCGATAGCAGCAAGGAACCCGTTGTCGTCCTTTCTGGCAACGAAATCGTTGATTTCCAAACCTCTATTCGCCGTATGCCGGTTCCCGACAATGTGTTGTCCTATGCCGTCGCTCTTTCCACATCGACTCGCCCCGAAAATTCCGGCAACAGCATCGCTGCCAAATACCTCTCTTGGGGCGCAGGACCTCGCGCCTCGCAGTATCTGGTAATGGGCGCAAAAACCTTGGCGGCCTTCAAGGGCAAGTATTCGCCCGACCGCGAGGACGTGGAGGGCGTTGCCGCCGAAGTGCTGCGCCATCGTCTGGTCCGCAATTATTATGCTGAGGCCGAAGGTGTTTCGACAGATTCTATAATCGAAGAGCTGAAGAAAAGTATAAAATAAAATTGTTCATATTATGAAAAGAAGTCTAAAAACAATACTTGTCGCCATTATGGCTGTTGTGCTTGGAACGCCGTCGCTGCAGGCACAGACGGGCATATATATACCCAGCGCCAAACCTGTCAAGAATATGCAGAAGGCTATGATCAACCCCGACAAGTTTTGTTTGCTGATAGATTATAATGGACAGTCGGCGAACTATAGCGTCAACGACCTCGACTGGCTGGATTCGGTCTATCGTGTCGCCTTTGCCGACCGTAACAACCCTAAACTGTATGCCATCACCATCGAAGGCTATAGCAATAGCGAAAACCTTTCCCAGCAACGGGTTGACAAGATATATGACTATTTTGCAGGACGTTGCTACGCTCCTTTCCCCATCCGCTATGCGCAAAACCCCATCCACTGCAGCTGTCAGGGCGACACGGTCGAAATCGTCCGCTACGAAGTGCCGGTGTCGCGCAAGGCATACAATGTCAATGATTTGCCCGAAAGCAGACGCACCTTCAACAAAACCATCAAGTTGAGCAACTGTGTGCTGATCACCTTCCAGAACGACCCCGATGCCTGCTTGGGCAGCGCCAGGGGCTGCATCCTGCCCACTGTCGACACAACGGTCCGCGGCTACTACGCCTCTGTCTTTATGAAACGCGGTTCGCTCTACAACATCGCCGAAACCAAGGACAGCTGTCCCGGCAACGTCCGCTTCTCGATCGAAGAGCACCTCGACTACCGCCCCATTGTGGAGGAATATTTCCTTGTCCCACACCGCAAACAGTATATCGTCCAGGTCGGCTACGTGGTGCTTCATAGCAGCATCAACCGCAAGTACGGCGAATGCAAGGAAACGCTGCCCGATTCCATCTATGTCCGCTTCCCCGTCACTCAGGAACAGCTGGACAACAAGATTCGCATCTTCGGCAAAAAATACTCCGAAAAGGGTATGGAATACAAGGCTTTGACTACCAAAAAAATGCCCTCGAAAGTCTCTTTGAGCGTCCAGGCCGCCATCAACGTGATGCAGCTGGACACCATCTTCCTTGGCAAACGTATCCAACCCAACGAGTTGAGCGACTACTTCTTCGAATGCAAGACCGATCTCGAAGACGGCTCCTTCAAGGCCGAAGGCAAGCAATGGAAAGCCTATCGTCTTGACCGTCACGGTAATTACGAAATCAAAAAGCCCTTGCGTCAGCTAATGCGCATCGTCGAAGACGAAGTCGATGAAATCGAAGAACAAGAAAGCGACAGCCGATACAAAGACGACGAAGAAATTGAAGAATAGCAACTTGAGAGTGCGTTAAAAGTTAAAAGTGACAAATGACCAGTGACAAATGTCACGAGAAAAAAAATTTCAACTTTCAACTCTCACCCCTCCCGCGACGATTAATTTTTAATTATTAATTATTAATTTTTAAAATGGCTTACTTGCAGACCGATGTGACCAAGGTCACAACACGTGTTTTACAGAATATGAAACTGCACGGCGAAAAAATCGCTATGCTCACCGCCTACGACTTCTCGATGGCGCAACTCCTGGACCGCACCAAGATCGACGTGGTCCTTGTCGGCGACAGTGCCGCCAACGTGATGGAGGGCTACAAGACCACACTACCCATCACTCTCGACGAGATGATAGTCTACGCTTCCTCCGTCGTGCGTGCCATCAATCGCGCCTTTGTCGTTGTCGATATGCCTTTCGGCACCTATCAGGGCAACTCCAAACAGGCGCTGGCGTCGGCCATCCGCATAATGAAGGAGACGGGCGCCGATGCCGTCAAGCTGGAAGGAGGCGAGGAGGTGCTCGAATCCATCCAGCGCATTCTCAGCGCCGGAATACCCGTTATGGGCCATCTGGGCCTCACCCCTCAGAGCATCAACAAGTTCGGCACATACGCCGTCCGCGCCACCGAAGAGGACGAAGCCAATCGCGTCATTTCCGATGCGCACATCCTCGAAAAGGCAGGCTGTTTCGCTATGGTGCTCGAAAAAGTGCCGGCCTCTTTGGCTTCACGCATCGCCAGCGAAGTCAAAATCCCCGTAATCGGCATCGGCGCCGGACACGGAGTCGACGGACAGGTCCTCGTGCTTCAGGATATGCTGGGCATAACACAGCAGTTCAAGCCGCGCTACCTGCGACTCTACGGCCATATCGGCGAGGATATCTCCAACGCCGTGCAACAGTACATCACCGACGTCAAATCGGTCAACTTCCCCAACGACAAAGAGCAATACTGATTCCCCCCACCACGATTGGCAGCCACCCGCTCCGCCCGTTCCTATATCGTTCCTATATCGTTCTTATATCGTT
>R22__coassemble_960_pt1 | contig 16113 bp, 8 predicted proteins | sample R22__metabat2_high_PE_041 | metagenome-assembled genome bin R22 | reverse complement strand
TGGGTGATGCCCGTCACCAAAGTGCCCTGGCCCTGGTAGAAGTTGCCCTCGCCAAACTCGATGATGTAGCTGTCGGCAGTGCCGATCCAGGTGACGGTGGCCGAGGTTGAGGTGACGCCGACGATGGTGACGTTCGACACCTCGGGGCAGGCGAGCGTCGTGAACGACTGCTCGGCGCTGAAGGGCGAGATGGTACCGTTGTTGGTGCAGCTGTCGGCGATGGCCACAGTATAGGAAGTGCTGTGCGAGAGGCCGGTCAGCGTGAAGGGGTGCGTATTGGCGACGACGATTTCGCTGTAGGCGCTAGTGCTGACGCGGATGTACCACTGCGACTGCTCGTTGGGCGAAGTCCAGTCGAGCACCACGCGGTCGTAGCCCACCTGGGTTACGCCGGGTGCCGACGGCGCCAGGCAGGGTATGGCGCCGGTGGTGAAGGTGCCGTTGGCCCAGTCGGAGTATTCGCCGGTGATGCACTGCTGACGCACGCGGAAGTTGTAGGCCGTCAGTTCGTCGAGGCCGCCGATGCGATAGGCGTTGCTGCTGGTTCCATCGGTGATGTGGATGGTCTCCGACCAGTCGGCATCGGCCTGAGCCTTGTATTCCAGCTCGTAGGTCGACGAGACACCGTGCCAGTTGATGGTGGCGCTGTCGCCCGTGACGTTTGAGGCATAGACCGAGGTCGGTTTGGCGCAGGTGGCGCCACCGCAGCTGATGAGCTGCATAGCCGGACGATAGTTGTAGGTGCCCTTCGAGCCAGTAAAGGCCGTCGGCGCGAACTCGCTGAAGTTGAAGTAGCTGGCATAGTAGGCGATGGTCTTCTTGCCGCTGCACGAGGCCACGCGGAAGCGGTGCTGCTGTGTGTTTCCGACGCCCGAGTTGTCCTTGATGATGACGAGGACGTTGCTGCTGCCGTTCCAGACGTAGTCCTCTTCGAAGTTGAAGTAGTTCCAACCCTTCGTGCAGTTCATCGGGCCGGTATAGACGTGGGTGGCGATGGTAGTATCGAGTGCCACGATGCTGTTGTTGTTGGCAAAGGAGGCTATGGTGGTGGGCTGCAGCCAGATGGTCACGCTGTCCTTGTTGGTGATGGGCTGGTTGTAGTCGTAGTAGAAAGCGATGGCCATCAGGTCGCCGACACCGGCCAGTTCGGCCGAATCGATGACGATTTCGGTCAGCGAGTAGTCCATATAGCTCACAGGCACATACTGGCTGGTGCCGTTGCCGGCGCCGGTGTTGAAGGCGAGGGCGTCGTCGCAGAAGGCGGTGCTGATCTGCGTCGGGCCGACCCATTCGGCATAGGTGGTGTCGTTGCACTGCGGACGGACGTAGAAGTCGTAGGTGGTCAGCGTGTCGAGGCCCGTGATGTGGGCGGGATGGGCGGTAACCGTAACGGTGGTGCCGCTATCCTGGATGAAGCCTGCGGGGCCGTATTCAATCTCCCAGGCGATGGCCGGAGTGGCATCGGTCCAGTCGAGGTAGAGGTCGGTGGTCGAGGTGGCCAGCTGGGTGACAGCCGTCACGGGGCGGCACAGAGGCAGCAGGGTGACGCTGATGTCGTCGATGAAGTTGGGCGCACCGATACCGTCTTCTTCGCCGGTGTTGAGTAACGCTATGGTGCGGCTGATGCCGGTGTAGCTTTCGAACGAAACGGTGTGGGTGACAAACGAGCCTTCAGGATCGTTGATGCTTTGGATAGGAATGAAAGTGTTGCCTTCCATAACGCCTATCTGGACGCCAAAGCCCGAGCTCCTGACCATATGCGAGAAGGTCACCTCGACGGTGCTGAGCGGCACGTCGACAGGAGGCAGAATGGCGTATGCCACGCGGCCCATAAAGAGGCTGTAGCTGCCGCTGCTGGCTGCCGTGTTGTCGTAGAACACCTGCGGGCTGCGCGAGCCTTCGGTGCCGAAGACGATTCGCTGCCAGCAGGTGGGATAGACTTCGGTGAAGGTGGTTTGGCTGGTGGTGACAGCGTCGAAGTTCTCGAAGAAGGGGACGCTGACGGCGTTGCAGGTGGTGCGCACGGGGACGCTGACGGCCATACTGGTGTCGCCGTCGAAGCAGAAGGCGCGGACGCTGACGTTATACTGCGTGTTGGGCGTGAGGCCTGTCAGATAGCATCCGACGGTGTTGCTGACGATTGAGGTGTCCTCGCAGCTGACGATCCACTGCGTTTCGTCGCCGTTGGCGGTCCAGCTGACATAGATGCTGGAGTCGAAGTTGATGTAGCTGATGTCGGACGGCGTCTGGCACGAGGTGTGGCGGAAGACGACGTTGTCGATGGCTGCGGGGTTGTCGTGGCCGAAGGCGATATAGTAGTCATACCACGAGAAGAGCAGGCGGTAGATGCCGGGTTCGGCGATGTGCACTTCGCTTTCGATGGTGGTCCACTGCGAGGTGTCGCCAACCAGCTGCTGTCCGCCATCGAGGGCTATCCAGCCCGTAGGCAGCGTAGTGGTGGTGAAGCCGTTGGGGGCGTAGGTGCCGCCTTCGGGGATGAAGCTGATGGGAGCCAGGACCACACGCAGGAAGTCGTAGCCTGCCTGGCCGTTGCTGCGCCAGTCGAAGCGGTAGTTGTAGTTGCCGGTATCGGACAGCATCAGGTTGACGTAGGCGTAGCTGATGCCGGTGACGTCGCGGTTGTAGGTGTTGGTGACGCCGCCGTCCTGCGAGATGTAGAGCGAGCTGTTGTCGTTGTGGCCAAGGGCGCTGCCGATGTACCAGGCGTTGACGTGGCTGCCGCTGTTGTAGTTCCACTTGCTGTTGATTTCGCTGTCGTTGAAGTTGCACAGGAAAGGCAGAGCGAAATACGGGTCGGCGGTGCGGAGAGTCTTGACCGTATAGTCGGTGGGGTCGTCGCAGATAGGAGCAACGTAGACATCATAGTATGTGGCTGTGGAAAGACCGGTGAGCGTTGCGGTGTTGGAGGTGGCATAGATGTAGGAGCCTGTTCCGGGGGTGAATCCCATCGGGCCGTACTCGACATCCCAGATGGTGGCATTGCCGTTTTCGGTCCAGGTGATGGTGATGGAGTTGGTATCGATGGCCGTAGCGGTGATGTTGGACACCGGCGGGCATAGAGGCATCAGCTTGATTTCGATGTCGTCGATGCTGGCTTCCCATTCATCGGTGGGGCGGTCGGCCTTGATGGCTATGCGGGTTCCGTTGCCGGTATAGTTGTTGAGGTAGACCGTATATTTGCGCCACGAGGTGATGCCGTTGATGGTGATGGTGTCGACGGGGACGAAGGTGTTGCCGCTGAAGTCGCCATCCTGCATCACACCGACCTTGAAGACGGGGGTCTGCGTGCCGCTCCAGGCTTTGGCCCAGAAATTGACCTGAAGCGTGTTGATGGGCAGCATAGCGGTGTCGATGACGGGGCTGACGATGTACTGGTAGTCGCCATAGAGCGGCGACGGGTCGGCAGCCCAGTTCAGGCCGCGCTCGCCAGTGTGGCAGTCGCTATAGTATCCGTTCTCGTCCGAAACGTAAGGTATGCCGTTGTAGTTTTCGGCGTTGTTGATGCGCGTCCAGCAAGCGGCAAAGGTGTTGCCGAACTGGTTGGCAGCGTCGTTCAGCTCGAAGCTTTCGACCCAAGGCGAATGCTTGATGGGAGCACAGGGAGTGCGCATAGCCACCGTCAGGGCCTTGCTGGTGTCGGTGTCAACCAGGACATTATTGTCGTCATAAAAGCCGCAAATCGTGCGCAGGTTGAAAGTGTAGACCATACTTGCATTCAGGCCGCCGATGTCGATATGGTTGACATTGGAGAAGTAGCTGTTGGAGTCGATTTGCATAATCCAGCCGATGACCTCGTCCTGGTCGTCCCAGATGAGGCGGGTTGTGTCGCCCACGAGATAGGCTATTGCCAATCCTGTAGGAGCGGCGCAGCGCGGAATATATTCGACAGTGATGTCGTCGATAAGCGGACGGCTGTATTGTCCGTCGGGCGAGAGCAGGGTGATGCGCGAGTGGCGCAGGGCCTCGAACTGGTCGGCGGTGATGGTGGAGTCAGCGGCAATGACATCCATCGGGATTTCGAAGAATTCCCATTGGTTGTACTGCGAAGCCGTAATAGTATCGATAGTATAGAATGTTTCAATATTCTCGACGTCGGTCATCAGGCCCAGCACGACGGGATTGGTGTTGGTGTCGTTGCTGCCTTCGTTGTGTTCGCTGTAGATCCAGAAGCTGATTTGCAGCGAGTCGATGCTGGCAGTCAGCTCGGGCAGAGCCACATAGCTGTAGCTTTCGGCGTTGGAGAAGAGGAAGAGCGACTCGGTGCGCGGATAGGTGGCAAAGGGCCAGATGTAGGGGATGTTCGTTCCGAGGGTGTAGAACTTGTACCAGCACGACGGGACGATGGGCGAAGCACCCACGGGCCAGTCGGAGAAGTCCTCGAAGAACGGCACAGGCTGTGCCAGGCACTTGGTGGTCACTGTATAGTCACTGTAGACGCTGTCTTCGCAGTCACCGACGATGCGGAAGGTGTAGGTTGTCGAAGGATTGAGATTGGTGAAGGTGTAGCGCATCTGGGACGTATAGTCGACATACTGAGGTTCGGTGCCCATCTCGCCAGCCATCATCGTCCAGCCGGTTTCGTAGCCGCCGGGGATGAGCGTGAAGCTGACGCTGTCGGCGCCGACACTTTCGAGGAAGACCATCGGCGGATAGCACTCGCTTTCGGAACTGCACTCCGAGAAATGGAACACCATATCGTTGCGATAAGGCAGATCAAGATAATCCATAAGCAGGTAGTTGTCGAAAGCGTACTCGTCGCTGCCGAACGAGATGGCCTTGCCGCTGGCCGAATGGCAACGGAAACGATAGCCGTTGTCGTGGCTGGCACCCGAATTGTCGACCACAGCCACCACAAGGCTGCTGCGACCGTCGTAGTTGAAGTTGCTGCGGTTGAAGGCGAAGGTGTTCCACCCTGCGGTGCAGTTCAGCGGACCTTCGTAGACCAGGGTCATATCGTTGGGGTCGACAAAGTTGCGCGAGCCAATGCTTTGCATCGGCGTAACGCCCAGATAGATGCGGCAGCTGTCCTTGGCCGTCATCGGCAGCGTGTCGGCGACATAGTAGAACTCGATGGCGCTGATGGCTCCAGCGGTGTCGAGCTCGGAGGCAGTGAAGAGCTGCTCGCTGAACGAATAGTCGTCCCAGTTGTGGACGGGAAGTTCGAAATGATTGGAGGTGCTGAAGCCCGAAATAGTGTCGGTGCGCAGGGAATTGGTGTCGATCTCGTTGCAGCCCGTCATTGCGGTGACGATGCTGACATTCACGTAGTCCGACATATCGTTATTCTGGCAGATTGCGGCGACGCGCAGCTCGTATTCAGTGTTGTGGTACAGGTTGGTCAGCAGCGACTCCATCGCGGTGGTGTTGACGCTCTGCCAGCTGTCGGAAGAGGCGTCGCGGTACTGGACCTGTGCGCCCTGGTATTGGCCAATGCGGCCGTTGCTCCAGCGCGTAAGGGCGGCACCTGCCGTAACGACAGGGACTTCCAGATCGCGGACGCGGCTGCATCGCGGCATATATTCGACCAGAATGTCGTCGATATTGGCATTGTGGACAGCACCCGAATCGCACAAGATGGCCAGGTTGCGTCCCGTGCCTGTATAGCTGTCGAAGGGGATTTCGAAGAATTCCATCGCCGTGCTGCTGGTAACGAGAGTGTCGACCGGCACGAAGGTCATAATGTCTTCGGGGTCGTCCATAACACCAAACACCAGCACGGCGGCGTTGTTGCGGCTGATGGCACTGGCGTAGAGGCTGACCAGAATAGTGTCGGCAGATGCAGCAAACAGAGGCATCACAACGTAGCTGTAGGTCTCGGCGTCGGATATGAAGCGGTAGGAACCTGCGCCACTGTGGGCACCGCCCCAAGTGGTGTAGGGCTGGCCGTAGGTGTTGTTGGAATAGCCTGTCCAGCAGCGTCCGGCACCGCCGTCGTCCTCGAAGCCATAGGAATAGGGCAGCTGCTGGGCTGCGCATTCGGTGGCAAAGGCGACGCTGACAGCAGCGCTGGTATCGGCCTCGCCGCAATAGGCGCGGACGCGAGCCACATAGTCGGTATTGGACATCAAGGCGCCGAAGGTGCACTGCTGACCACTGCACACGGTGTCGCGGACTGCCACGCCCTGGGCATCGAGTATTTCGACCACAAACGACGAAGTGTCAAACTGCGGCACCCAGCTAATCGTTGCCGAAACGGAATCGGCCGTGGCGCTGACGCTGGCCACAGGGTAGCAGCTGGGCAGGAAGTCGATGCTGAGATTGTCAATATAGTGGGTGGCATAGTCGCTTTCGCCTTCGGTAAAGTTGCGGAAGGCTATGCGGCGGCTAATGCCTTCATAGTTCATCATATAGACCGTTCTTTCGGTAGCCATTGTCTGGCCGAGGATGGTGTCGATAGCGACAAAGGTATCGCCCTCCATCACACCGACAGCCAGCGGACTGCCGGCAACGGAACTGCTGTGCCGGAACGAGACCTGTAACGTGTCCACGCGCGTATCAACTTTAGGAAGCACCAGATAGCCAAAGCCTCTCATCCGGAGATTCTGGTTGCCGCCCGAATAGTCGAGCATAGGCTCGTATCCGTCTGCTATATAGGCCGAATCGCCAGTGGGTATATAGTTCCACGCGGCGGAAAAATACTCGTCGGCGGTCTCAAAGTCTTCGTAGTAGGGTACCGTCACGCCCGTGGCGGCGGTGATGTAGGCCTCCCAGCTGGTGTCGGTGCCACAGACCGAACGCAGCTCGAAAGTGTAGACCATTTGCGGCTGGAGGCCGCTGACGGTGAAAGTGGTGGTGGTGGACTCGTATGTCGTGTCGCCGACACTTATCAGCCAGCTGCTCTCGCTGCCGCCAGGAGTCCACGACAGGGTTATGGCATTGACGTCCTGCACGGCGGCCAGATTGGTGGGCATCAGGCAGGTGACCTCGTTTATAGCAATATTGTCGACCGCAGCGGCCGGGTTCTGTCCGTCGGCGTCATCGTTGTGCCAGATGAACACCAGACGCCAGTAGCCCGTCGTCGGGACCGTGAAGCGCACATTCCTCGTCGTCCAGTCAAGCTGTCCGTAAAGGCCTATGCGCGAAGTGTTTCCATCCAAATTGATCCATCCTTCAGGCACTCCGTAAGAACTCAGGCCGCCGGGCATCGACGTGCCGGCGCGCAGCGTGGTGTCGTCGGCCGGAACCAGGGCGACGTATAGCATATCGTAGCCTTGCTCGCCCATAGCCTGCCAGTCGTACGAAATGGTATAGAAGCCTGCCGACAGGGAGAAGTCGCGATAGGCTATCACCGTCGACGCCATACTGTCGACATAGGTGCAGTGCGCGCCCGTGTCGAACGAGATGTAAAGACCTTTCGCGCCGCCCTGGGTATTGTTCATCAACGTGCTGATATACCATTGGTTTACAATGGTGCTGTCGCCGTTGAGCAAAATCCAGGCCGCGTTCTCGGTCACATTTTCAAAATCGCACTGGTATGGCACCGTGGCGCGCCAATCCTGAGCATTAGAAAAAAAAGGAAGCAACATCAGCATCGCGATGAACATCCTTTTCTGCTGTCTTGTAATAGCGTTAGAAACGCCTTTGAGTAGTGATAAATGGATCATAATTATATGTTTTTATTGTTTTTACGTATATGTTTTTTCTTCCCGCTGCCGCCTGTCAGGCAACAAAACCTGGCCAAGCAAAGCGAGAATAAATAACTATATAACGTATCTCAAGCCCCAAAAACTACAAAAAGCCTAAATTTTTTTTAAAAATTATGTTTCTAACAAGTATTTCAGGCGTTTCGACTGGCGTTTGCTAAGTTTAAAATAATTGCTGTCGATGCGCAAAAAGCGGCAGCTCTTGCTGATGTAGACCATATAACGGACCCCCTCGTCGTCATAGAGGCGCACCTCCTTGGCAGGGACAAAACTGATATATGCACGGCGGGCCCTACGTATCGACGACAAGAAATCCTCGTAGTCTATCTGCTCATAATCGTCGCCCTGATAGTCCGACACCTCGGCGTCGACGATGATGTAGCATTCGTACAAGTCCTCGAAGCGCGGCACCGACGAGGAGGTGAACATCAGCGTCGCGAAAAAAGCCAATAGCGAGAATGCAAAAAATCTTCTTTTATTCATTCACTTTGAGCACTTTACCGTGGTCGTCGACAATCTGGCGGTAGAACCATTCGGGATAGGGCGGCTGCTTGATGCCGGTGACAACGCCGGTGGGCGTGGTCTTGATGCGGCCGTTCTCGACGGTCTTGATGTTGCCGTCGATGTATTTCATCAGCAGCAGCTGGTCGAGCTCCTTCCAGCGGAGCATCATCTGGTCGGCACAGCGGTTGCTGGTCTTGTTGAGCGCAGCCACCAGGCGAGCGTCGTCGTAGTTCTCGTACTGGCTGCTGACGCCGTCAACAATCTGGACGAAATCTTTCTCCAGCTCGCCCTGCACGCGGCGCACGTCGACAATCATCGAGTCGTAGCGCAGGTAGCAGAAATTGCTGACGCGGTTGAAGAGCCAGAAGGCCGACGTCTCGCTGTATTGGCTCATCGAGCCGTTGCCCTCTTCGAAGCAGACGGGCACCTGGGTGACGCCGCAGAACATTGGGCAATAGACTGTTGAATATGTGTCGTCGACGCCGAACCAGATGATGCCGCCCAGCTTGTCGGGCAGCCACGAGCGGCACTGTGCCACGAAACTGAAGCCCGTCTGCTGCGTCGATATGGCGCGCTCGTGGACATATTTCTGGCCGTCGACCTCGAAATCCATCGGGCGCCAGCGGTAGGGGCAGTGGAACGGGCCGGAACCGACGTCGCCGGTCATATCCATCGGCGTGCCCTCGTAGTGGTCGCGCATCAGTTCCATAACGTCGCGGACCGTGAGCTTGCGGTCGGGCTGTATCCACAGCGGCAGGCGCTTGGCCGTCTTGTCGCCCATAGCGAAAGCCTCGTACTGCTTCATATTGCCGTTCACGCGGTTGAACATAGCGTAGACGCGTGCCTCGCAGGCGCGCAGACCGCTGAAGGTAAGGGGATTGTAGGTGTCGGCATAGCTGAAGTCGGCGTCGGTGTGCTTGGGCTGGCCGGCGTAGGCAGCTATGTTACGGGCCTTGGCGAAGGTGACGACATCGGCGCTGTAGACGCACTCCACTTCGGGCTCGAAAATATACTTCATATTCTTGCTGCTGATGGCTTTGCGCTCGCCGTTTTTCGCTTTCCGCTGCTCCTGCGGGAAGGTGGTGATGCGGGCCTGGTTGGCGTGGCCGCAGACGTAGCCTTCGGGCACACGGCGCGCCACCCACACGGCACCCTTCTCGCTGCCTTTGCTGGTGATTTCGAATATCCACACCTCCTTGGGGTCGGCCAGCGAGAAGCTTTCGCCGCCGTCGGCATAGCCGTAGGTTTCAACCAGTTCGGCCATCACCTTGATGGCTTCGCGGCAGTTGGCGGCACGCTGCAGGGCCAGGTAGATGAGGTTGCCGTAGTCGATGCCCTCGGCGTTGCCCTTGTCGAGAGGGCTGATGCCGCCCCAGGTGGTCTCGCCGATGGCCAGCTGCTTCTCGTTGATGAAGCCCACCACGTTGTAGGTGTGCGCCACCTGCGGTATCTCGATCTGGAACTTGAGGCTGCCGTAGTTGTAGAGCTTCACGGTCTCGCCCGGCTGGTGGGCGCCGCCGCGATGGTAGCGCAGCTGGCCGTAGCGTGTATGGCTGTCGGCAGCGTAGGTTATCATCGTCGAGCCGTCGGCCGATGCGCCACGGCTGCAGATGAAGTTGGTACAGGCCTTCGCGGCATTCCATCCGCACAGTAAAGCTATGACAATAAGGAGTTTGTATTTCATAAACTGAGTATTTTTATTATTAACAAAAAGGACGGCGCATCAATGCGCTCGCACATTAGCGCAGATACATTAACGGCAATGAGGATGAAATATTGTTTTGAGGGAACATTCAATTTGCTCGCAAGCGAGCAGGTGGTTTTAAACAGGAATTACCAGCAATTGGCCAGGAATTATCAGAAATATTTTTTTAAAACAGCAATTACCAGCAATTGAACAGCAATTATCAGCAATTTTTTAAAAAAACTAGCAACATAATAATTATCAGCAATTCGCTCGCTTTGCGAGCGTTATAATCTATAAGATCTATAGATTTCGCTCGCTTGCGAGCAGGAGAAAAAAAGAAAAAATTTACAAGATTTCGCGAGGCGGAACGCCGAGCAGGAGAAAAAAAATCCACAAGATCTACAAGATCTCGCTCGCTTGCGAGCAGGAGATTATTCAGAGGAACCTTTCGCATAACCAGACTAAAAACAAAATTTTGCCAGTCCGAAATATCTTCGTATTTTTGCAAATTGAAAACAATTGGATTTACGACGTATGCTCATAGACAGAAAACACAGGAAGAGACAGAAGCCGCCCTGCCACCGCTGGCGCGTGGAGGTGGGCAATGTGGTGGTGTGGACCCGGAATGTGCAATACGGCGAACGACACCACAGGCAATGGGATTCGGAGGCATTGTTCTTCGAGGCTCTACGTCTTGGCGACGATGAGCAGGAGCGCCAAGTGGAACTCCTCACCCAGGCCATAGCGCTCACTCCTCGTGATGCCGATTGCTACAACAATCGCGGCATCGCGCGTGATTCCCTGGGCGACGCCGAAGGGGCACTGGCGGACTACGAACAGGCCATCCGGTTCAATCCCAAGCGCGCCGAAGCCTGGAACAATCGCGGTTTCCTGCGCTACAAGCAGCAACGCTACGACGAAGCCATTGCCGACTTCGACCGCGCCATAGAGCTTGACCCCGAATACGCCAACCCTCGCGTGAGCCGTGGCGCCGCCTACGGTATGCTGAGCCAGCACGACCGCGCTATGGAGGACTTCCAGCAGGCCATCGAGATTGCCCCCGATTTTCTGATGGCCTACGTCAACCGTGCCGCCTACAATATGAACCTCGGCCAGCTGGACGAAGCCCGCAAAGACCTACTATGGGTGCTGGAACAGGAACCCGACGACTACACACGCTCCTACGTCGACCAGTACCTTCAAATGCTCGACCAACAACAAAAGTCGGAAGTATAATCTTTGCCAAGCCGCAAAACAAAAGGCAATAAAAGAGGTGGCTCCACAATGGAGCCACCTTTTTTCGTTTTCGTCTTCTACGTATATTATATGTTGATACATATAGAGATTCTTAGAGAAAGTCCATATAATTGTCACGTGTGACAGTCTTTACTTCAACATCCGGATATGCGCCGATAAATGTTTTACTGATTTTAGCTTTCTTTGTCGGATTCCACTTGAATTCGTATGCCGTCATCCTGCCGTCACACTCTTCGATGTAATCAATTTCCTGCTGCTGCGTAGTGCGCCAGAAATAGGATTTGGCGTAGGTAAGCGCATAGTGTTTCTTCTTCAGCAATTCTGCGACCATATAGTTTTCCCACAAGGCTCCGATATCTGCCCTCACATCGATGGGGGAAAGGTTTCCGATGAGGGCATTGCGTATTCCATTGTCGTAAAAATAGATTTTTCGTCCCGACTTTATCTCGGTACGCAAGTTGCGACTGAAGGCACCCAATCGGAAAATCACCTGTGCCTGTTCAAGCAGGTTGATGTACTTCTCGACTGTGGAGCGGTCCAAATCTACCATACGGCTAAGTTCGTTGGTGGACACTTCGCTGCCGACTTGATAGGCTAACGCCTGGAGCAATCGCACAACCTTGTCGGGTCGCTTGATACGCTCCCAGATGAGCACATCTTTATAAAGATAGCTTTCGGTAAGATTATTTAGGATTTCGCGTTCGTTGCCAGGGTTGCACACCACATCGGGGTAACTGCCATATACCAACCGTAGCGGCAGTTTCTGCCACTCTTGCAAGGCACCAAAATGTGTTGCCAACTCGCCATACGACAGCGGAAAGAGTCGGTATTCCCACTTGCGTCCAGTCAGCGGCTCGTTGACTTTGTTGGCAAGATCCAACGAGGAACTACCTGTAATGATCAACTGTTTTTCTGGATAATTATCTGTCAACAATTTACATTTCAGCCCGATATCCTCTATACGTTGTGCCTCATCGATAACGACAATGCTGCTTTTCCCCAACATACTGCGATATCGTTCCACCGTAATACTTGCCATCAACGTGCGTGTCTCAAGATTGTCGCCGTTCATCCATAGCACATCGTCTTGTCCTTGCAGACAATCCTTCAAAAGGGTGGTTTTCCCCACTTGTCGTGCTCCAATAAGAACTATTGCTTTCCCCGAGTGCAGCTTACTTGATATTAAACTGCTCATAATCCGCTGTATATGCATAATTTTTATATTTATTTTACGATGCAAATATACATAATTTTGCGAATATAATCAGCAAAATATTATAATATTTTGTAGATTACATTCACAGAATTTAGTGTTTTTCAGCAACGCCGCATTGTTTTGAATGATATGAAAAAAACAGGGCAACTTATATTTAAGCTACCCTGTTCGATTATGTTATCAACGTATGTTATCTATTGGTATGTTGATATTGTAACTGAAGTTAACGTTAAAGTTAACGTTGAATCGTTACTTCACCTCGATGATGTTGCCGTGGTCTTTGACTATCTGGCGATAGAACCACTGCGGATATTCGGGCTGGTTGGGCATAGCGCAGCCACCCCATTCGGTGCGTTTGAACTTGCCGTTCTCTTCCTTCTTGACGTTGCCGTCGATGTATTTGACGAGCAGGTACTGGTCGAGTTTGGTCCATTCGTCCATCATCTTCTTGGCCTGGCGACCGCTGAAGTCGTTGAGCAGGGTGATCACCTCGTTTTCGGTGGCGTTCTTGGCGCGGTTGTCGAACTTCTCGACGTCGGTGATGAAGCCTTCCTCGAGGTCGGTCTGCACCTTCTGCAGGTCGACAATCATATCCTTGTAGCGGCTGTAGACGAAGTTGGTGACGCGGTTGAAGAGCCAGAAGGCCGAGGTGGGGCTGTAGGTCAGCATATCGCCGTTGCCCTCGCGGAAGCACAGCGGGATGTCGGTGATGCCGCAATACATCGGGCAGTAGACGGTGCTGTAGGTGTCGTCGACGCCGAACCACAGGATTCCGCCCACCTTGCGGGGCAGCCAGCTGCGGCACTGGGCCACGAAGCTGAAGCCGGTCTGCTGGGTCGAGGTGGCGCGCTCGTGGACGTATTCCTTGCCGTCGACCTTGAAGCCCATAGGACGCCAGCGGTAGGGGCAGGCGAAGGGGCCGGCACCCACATCCTGGGTCATATCCATAGCGGTGCCCTCGTAGTGGTCGCGCATCAGGTCCATAACTTCCTTGACATCGACCTTATGGTCGGGCTTGATCCACAAGGGCATACGCTCGGCTGTGGCATCGCCCATAGCGTATTTCTCATATTTGCTCATACTGGCGTTGACGCGGCGGAACATAGCGTAGACGCGGGCATCGCAACCGCGGATGCCACTGAAAGTCAGCGGAGCATAGGTGTCGGTGAAGCTGAAGTCGGCATCGGTGCCGTCGTACCAGCCACAGGCGCGTGCGAAGGTGATGACATCGTGGCTGTAGACGCATTCGACTTCGGGCTCAAACAGATAGTCGAGGTGCTTGCTGCTGATGGCGGTGTGCAGACCTTTGCCTTTGGCCTTGGCGAACTTCTTGGGTTCCTGGGGGAACTGGGTGATGCGGGCCTGGTTGGCGTGGCCGCTGACGTAGCCGTCGGGAATGCGGCGGGCAACCCACACGGCGCCGTCGGTGTAGGTGTATTTCAGCTTCTTCGACAGGTCAGCCTTGTTCAGGCCGGGACGCTTGCCGATGAGTTCGAAGATCCACACCTCGTTGGGGTCGCAGATGCTGAAGCTCTCGCCCTCGCTGTGGTAGGGATAGTCCTGGAGGAAACCTGCCAGCACCTGGATGGCCTCGCGGGCGTTGCGGGCGCGCTGCAGGGTGAGGTAGATGAGCGAGCCGTAGTCGATGCCGCCCTCAATCTCGTTGGCCAGCTCTTCGCGGCCGCCGTAGGTGGTCTCGCCGATGGCCAGCTGGAACTCGTTGATGTTGCCTACAACGCTGTAGGTCAGGGCGACTTGCGGAATCTTGATCAGTGGTTTGCCGCTGTCCCAGTCGACGACTTGGAACATCGTGCCGGCGGGGTAGGTGGCGGCACGGCGGTAGTAGAGCTCGCCGTAGAGCACGTGGCTGTCGGCGGCGTAGGTGATCATCGTCGAGCCGTCCTTGGTGGCACCCTTGGTGAAGAGAAAATTGGTGCAGGCCTTTGTGTTGCCAATAGGCATCATAACGGCAGCCAATGTGAAAGCTGCTATAAGTCTGTTGATTTTCATAGGTTTTATTGTTTAAAATGCTGTTTACTTGATGAATTTCTTGCCGGCATCCCAGGCGCCGCCAACCACGCCGCCCACGCTGCGGTAGGAGGGCATAGAGGCGTCGAAGACGATGGGCTGCAGCTTGTCGAGGTCGATGCGGCCGTCGGTGAGGATGGACGGGTCGGCAATGGTGTTGACCACCTCGCCGATGACGAAGCAGCCGTCACCCTCGCGCTCGATGATTTCCACCACGCGGCACTCCATCGTCAGCGGATACTGGTCGATGATGGGGGCGTTGATGTTCTGGCTCTTGGTGACGGTGAAGCCTGTCTGGGCAATCTTGTCGGGGATGTCGTTGGCGCTGACGGTGCCGAAGTAGTCGCTCTCGGCCACATCGCGCACGGTGGCGTAGCTGAGGGTGAACTCCTTGGTGGCACGCAGGTTGGTCGTCGTGCGGTGGGGCGACAGACGGAAGCAGACCTGGTTGTTGTCGCACTGGCCACCCCAGGCGGCCATCATCACGTCGGGGTTGCCGTTTTCGTCGTAGGTGCCTATCATCAGCGCCGGCTGGGGCGTGACGAAGATCTTGGCGCCCATATTGGTGCGTTCGGCCACGGGTTTCATATCCAAGGCGGCGATTCCGTTTTGCGTGCTGTCGCTGGTTGCGGCTTCACCTTCCTTGTTGCAGCAGGCTGTGGCAAGCGCCATTGCTGCAAGTGCACAAATGAGAGAAATGCGTATTTTCTTCATAATTATTTCTTTTTCAAAACTATATTGAGTTCAATCTTGTCGCTTAGCGACATCTCGACGATGGTCATTGTGGCATCGCCATCAAGAGTCATCTGGGTTTTGCTGATGTCCTCGATGTCCATATCCAAAACCACTTTAGCAGGTTCGTCGTCTGTTATGGTGAAGTTCATAACGAGGTCGTCATCGTCGACGATGGTATAGGTGCCGCTGATGGATTCGCCATCCTGAGTAATCGTCATCGTGTTGTCGTCTTTGAAAGTCCATACACTTCCAAGGAATTCGGGTTCGAAGTCCAAAACGCTGGCCGAGGTGGCAACGCACGAGGTCACCTCCCAGTCGCCAAGGATTTTCTTCCCGGTCTTGCCGCAGGAGGTGGTGAGGCACATCAACGCGACGGCAGCGATGACGGTAAAGAAAAATCTTACTTTTTTCATAATTGCTTTTGCCGGTTATCAACCATCGGCACATCGGCTTTGCGACAAGAGTGTCGTTATAAAAGTTTCTTTTTGAGGTTCAGGATCATATCGTCAGTCATCTTCTCGAGGTCGTACTGCGGATTCCAGCCCCACTCGTTGCGGGCGCAGCTGTCGTCCATCTTGTCGGGCCAGCTGTCGGCGATGGCCTGCTTGATTGGTTCGGGCTCGTAGACCATCTCGAAGTTGGGATAGCGTTTCTTGATGGCGTTGTAGATGATTTCGGGATCGAAGCTCATCGAGGTGACGTTGAACGAGTTGCGGTGGACCAGCTTGCTGGGGTCGGCCTCCATAATATCGATCATAGCCTTCTGGGCATCGGGCATATACATCATATCCATATAGGTGCCTTTCTTCAGCGGGCAGACGAATTTCTCGCCCTTGACGGCAGCGTAGTAGATTTCGACGGCGTAGTCGGTGGTGCCGCCGCCGGGCAGGGTCTGATAGCTGATCAGGCCGGGGAAGCGCACGCTGCGGGTGTCGACGCCGAAGCGGGTGAAATAGTAGTCGCTCAGCAGCTCGCCGGTGACCTTGGTGACGCCGTAGATGGTGTTGGGGCGCTGGATGGTG
>R22__coassemble_948_pt1 | contig 16278 bp, 17 predicted proteins | sample R22__metabat2_high_PE_041 | metagenome-assembled genome bin R22 | reverse complement strand
GATACTGCGACAGAAGAAAAGCATTTTGAGTACACAGCCAATCTGGGCAGCGGCCTCGACGCGGCGGATGTTCCTGCCCGTTGCGGCGGATCTGCGATCCGACGCTTAATAATATAACGATTTTCAATCCGCAGCACAATAAAACACTTGCAACAGCGTTAATGTTGGCGGATTGCAAATCCGATACAACACACGCAAAAAAAAACATCCGCCGCGTCGGGGATATATCCGAACAATAAATTAAGACGTTTTATAGGACTTCCACAATGGCATTAATCGTATGCAAAAAAAACAATACTTCCAATCGCTCATCTTGACTGTCATATGTTGTTTACTGATGGCTTGTGCTGGCTTACAAAAGAATCACAGAGATCGTCGTATAGAGCCAAAACCTTATATAAAAGCATTGTTTTTGACTGAAAACGACACTGTCGGATGCGATGTCTCGTATATGTTAGTAAATAATTTTTACTGTTTTAATATTCTCTCAACCAAAGATACTGTAGGCCTATATATTAACAATAAATATATTGGCAGCAACCTCGATACTGTGGATATAAAGGTCGTTAAAAGTGTTGATTCCTCAACTATTGCAGTTTATCCTAACGCAAGCTGGGCACGAATAGGATCTGCCACCTTCCTGTCTTCTGACAAAAAACACAACAAAGATTGTTTTGTGAAATCAACAACCCCTGTAGCTATTGAAGTTAATTTGATAGTTGATATTATGATTGACAATGTCAATCCATCTTATTTAGAAGAAGAAAAGAATAGAGTCGAAGAAGTAACAGACAGTCTGAAAACGGAATTGTTTAAAAAACTAAATATCAACTACTAGGAAGCTGTTTAAATTGTCCCGACACGGCGGATGTTCCTGCCCGCCGTGGCGGATCTGCGATCCGGCGCTGGTTAATATAAGGATTTTCAATTCGCAAAACTGACAATCAATAGATTGAAGCCATAAACGGTACTTTTTTACAAGCGGCAAAAGCACCATCCTGCAATAAATTCGACTGTTCTACGTTATCCACACAAAACAAGCACCTTGCGAAGCAACCGAAACATATCAGCCCTAAAGGACGGCACCCTCAAAAGTGCCGAAATTATCAATTTTTGGCAATCCCAAAGTGTTGATAATCAATGCTTGTTTTTCTGTCAAAATGTTGCATCCTTTACCGGCAAGGAAAAGGATTCAGAAACAGGCTTTTACTACTTCGGCGCACGCTACTACGACCCCTCTTTGTCCGGCCTTTTCATCAGCGTCGACCCGATGTCAGATAAGTACCCGAACATTTCTCCCTACGCCTATTGCGCTTGGAATCCTATTAAGCTGGTGGATCCCGATGGGATGGAAATAGTTATTGTAGGTAACAATGGGAAAAAATACTACTGGTCAAATGGAAAATTATACAATGGGAAACATCATAGAGTTGAAGTTAATACATATGGAAAAGATGTAGAAAACAAACTCAACACAATAAACCGTATAAACAAAACAAATTCGGGATCGAAAGTTATCAATAGTCTTTCTAGTTCAAAAGAGTCATTCTATATAACTGGAGAAAAGCCATCTGGTGGAAGTTGTTCTTACTCTCGTTCTACCAACAAACTGCGAATGGGTTTATACTCAGATGTTGGAAGTTTTTCACACGAACTGTTCCACGCCTATCAGGATTTGAAAGGTGAACCTGCTGAGCATTCTGTGTATGCTGAAGTTGAAGCGTATGTGTTTCAAGGCAAAGTGATGAAAGCGTTAGGTCTTGATTTAAAGAATAACACTGGTATGACATCGCATTCATATGAATCAGAAGCAAAACAATATGAAAGAGCTATGAACAACCTTGTCGAGAAATTTAACGCAAAAGATTTCTCTTACGCTGTTCAAAAATTCAGAAAGTATTCAAATGCAAATAGATATGGCAATTACAATAAGTATAATTATGTTCCTAATGGAGTTAAATTCACAAGAAGTTTACTGAAAAAAATCTGAAATGTCCAAGAAAGATATTATAACTGATGTATTAATGGTTACAATCGCCATTATCATTTCATTTACCTTTTTTTTATATAAAAAAAATAACATCTTACAAGAATATGCTTTTGACGAATGTGATACAACTGAGATGCCAGAATTTTTAATACCTTTTTATTATGTACCAAATAATCCTTTCCCAACAATCAAAGTAAAAACTCAATCTTGTATAGACTCTATTTTTTTTCAATGGGATTCTATTCTTGTTAATGTCTCAAAATTCTTTTATTTGAAAGTATATAAAGCAGATTCTGTTTGTTTGCTGAATCCTTGCGATAACGAATGTTCGATTAAAGAAATGACGGTGTATTACAAAACTGGGAAAAGAATATACACAGGCAATTCTTTGAACAAAAATGACAGAATAAAAAGATTACTTGCAGTATTAGATTCAATTACAATCGCAGAAATGAAAAAAAATTCATATAGATATACGTCAACCTACGAAGAATTCCAGAAAAAAAACAAAGAAACTATACTCTATGACTATGAATACACTGAACATTTTGAGAATGGATTATGGCAACCATACGATAGATTTGATGTCAAATTAATGTTTGTTTCTCGCTGAATAACTCCAATTGAAATCCGTTGCGGCGGATCTGCGATCCGACGCTGGTTAATATAAGGATTTGCAATCCGCAGCACAAAAAACACTTGCCATAGCCTAAATTCCAGTTACAAGTGCAACACTGAGTAGAACGGATTCTTTCTGGTGTCGGAAAAATGAGACTTGCTGTTCGGAGCACAGCAAGTCTCATTTTTGTATGATACCGGTAAACGGATTATTGCAGCTTGGCCAGGGCCTCTTTGATGCGGCGGATGGCTTCGACAAGGAGGTCTTCGCTGGTGGCGTAGCTGAGGCGGATGCAGGTGTCGTCGCCGAAGGCGGAGCCCATCACGGTGGCTACGTTGGCCTCGTTGAGGAGATAGAATGCCATATCGGTGCTGTTTTCTATCTTTTTGCCATTGAAGGACTTGCCATAGTAGGAGCTGACGTCGGGGAAGAAATAGAAGGCACCCTGCGGCAGGCGTACCTTGAGGCCCGGGATTTCGCAGAGGAGCTTGTAGACCAGGTCGCGGCGACGCTGGAAGGTGTTGCGCATATCGATAATGTCTTTCGAGGTCTTGGGGTCCATCAGCATAGCGCAGACGGTGGCCTTCTGGGCGATGGAGCAGGTGGCGCTGGTCACCTGGCCCTGCAGCTTGTTGGCGGCTTTGGCGATGACGGTGGGGGCGGCGATGAAGCCGATGCGCCAGCCGGTCATTGCGAAGCCTTTGGCGACGCCGTTGACGGTGATGACGCGGTCGCGAACCTCGGGGAACTGGGCTATCGACTCGTGTTTGCCGACGAAGTTGATGTGCTCATAGATTTCGTCTGCCAGGACGAAGAGATTTTCGTGGCGTGCGACGACCTGGGCGATGGCGCGGAGCTCCTCTTTGGTGTAGAGCATACCGGTGGGGTTGCTGGGCGAGGAGAACATAATGAGCTTGGTGCGCGGTGTGATGGCGGCTTCGAGCTGCTCGGGGGTCACCTTGAAGTCGTTCTCGAGCTTGGTTTTGACGAAGACGCATTTGCCTTCGGCCAGGCGGACGAACTCCTTGTAGCTGACCCAGAAGGGTGTGGGGATGATGACCTCGTCGCCGGGGTTGATGAGGCACTGCACCACCTGGAAGAGGCTCTGCTTGGCGCCAGTGCTGACGACGATCTGTTCGGGCTTGAATTCGAGGCCGTTGTCGCGGCGGAACTTCTCGCATACGGCTTCGCGCAGGTCGGGATAGCCCGGCACGGGGGGATAGTGGGTGAAGTTGTCGTCGATGGCTTTCTTTGCGGCCTCTTTGACCACCTCGGGGGTGTTGAAGTCGGGCTCACCGATGCTGAGGCTGATAACGTCTTTGCCCTGGGCCTTGAGTTCGCGTGCTTTTGCGGTCATAGCCAGAGTCTCGGACTCGGCCATATTTAGGATGCGATTTGATAAGATTTCCATAGTTTTGATTGTTTGAATGAATTTGCAAAAGTACGAATTTTTTTTGGAATGGTAATATTTTTTTGAAAGCTTTGGTCGATTTTAAAAAAAATATGTAAATTTGTAGATTGCAAAATCTGCAAAAATAAATTTATAACAACATATAACATTTTGATAATTATGGCAAAAGAAATGAATGATGCAGAAGCATCGAAACTGGAGAAACTGAAAATACTGCAGAGTACGCTGGACAAAATCGAGAAGAGCTATGGCAAGGGTTCGATTATGAAGCTGGGCGACCGTCCGGACGAGACCTACGAGGCCATCTCGACGGGCTCGATAAGCCTGGACGCGGCACTGGGCATCGGTGGTTTTCCGAAAGGAAGAATCATCGAAATCTACGGTCCCGAATCGTCGGGTAAGACGACGCTGGCCATCCACGCCATCGCCGAAAGCCAGAAGAAGGGCGGCATTGCTGCCTTTATCGATGCCGAGCACGCTTTCGACCCGGTATATGCCCGCAAGCTGGGTGTGGACATCGACAACCTGCTGGTGTCGCAGCCCGACAACGGCGAGCAGGCTCTTGAGATTGCCGACAACCTGATACGCTCGGGTGCCATCGACATCATCGTCATCGACTCGGTGGCGGCCCTGACGCCCAAGGCCGAAATCGACGGCGAGATGGGCGACTCGAAGGTGGGTCTGCACGCCCGCCTGATGTCGCAGGCCCTGCGCAAGATGACGTCGACCATCAGCAAGACGGGCTGCTGCTGCATCTTCATCAACCAGCTGCGCGAGAAAATCGGCGTGATGTTCGGCAACCCCGAGACGACGACGGGCGGCAACGCGCTGAAGTTCTACGCTTCGGTGCGCCTCGACATTCGCCGCATACAGGCCATCAAGGACGGCGACCAGAACATCGGCAACCGTGTGAAGGTAAAGGTGGTGAAGAACAAGGTGGCGCCTCCGTTCCGCGTGTGCGAGTTCGACCTGATGTTTGGCGAAGGCATCTCGAAGTATGGCGAGATTGTGGACCTTGGCGTCGAGACCGGCGTCATCAAGAAGAGTGGCTCGTGGTTCAGCTATGGCGAGAGCAAGCTGGCTCAGGGCCGCGAAGCCGTCAAGATGCTGCTGCGCGACAATCCGGAGCTGAGCGACGAACTGGAGAGCAATATCCGCCAGGCTTTGTCGGAAACGAAAGAATAGGCCAATGAAACGCTTTTTACTTTGCATATCGCTTGTTTTTCTGCTGACTTCCGTACGAGCACAGAACAACGACGAGGTGGTAAGCAGCAGCGACGAATTGCAATACGAATCGTCGGTCGGAGTGAGTCAGTCACTGCACCACCTGCAAAAGGCGGCGAAAGGCGACATCGAATACAGCAGTTTCTTCTTTGAGGGCTTGACAGTCTTTCAGAGAAACAACTCTACGAGATTGGGTCTAAATTTTTCATACGTGCCCTACAGAATGGGCGGATATGCAAGCGGAGCGCTTAATTATTCACATTATATGCTGACAGGCGGCCTTGTTGTGAGGCCGCTTGCCGGTATTGTCAGGACCGACTGGCAGCTGTTTGGCGGCGTGGCATACGCGCAGGGGCTGGAACAGTTTTTTGCCAACCCCGTAGGCTTCGAAATAGGCGCCCGTTTGGGCGCCAACTACAATGCCAACGGAGGCCGGTTTGCCTGGTGGAGCTTTTCGCTGAGCAGGGTGTATGTCGACCATAGGGCCTACTACACCATTGGCCTAAGCCTCAATCTGGCTGCGCTATTTGGGGCTTGGATTATTTTTTAATCACCACAAAAACAAACATTTATCACCACATTACAATATGGACGAAATACCGGAAGAACTTCTTGTAAAACAGAAATACGACGAACTAGTAGCAACCTGCAAGGCCAACCAGCAGTTGACAACCGAGGATGAAGACAATATTTTCCGCGCTTTCACCATAGCCAGCAATGCCCATAGCGACACCCGGCGCAAAAGCGGCGAACTGTACATCTTCCACCCTCTGGCAGTGGCACAAATCGCTGTCGAGGAGGTTGGACTGGGGCCGATTGCGGTGGTGTGCGCATTGCTGCACGATGTGGTAGAAGACACCGACATCACGCTGGAGACGCTACGCGCCGTGTTTGGCGACCGCGTGGCCCGCATTGTCGACGGCGTGACCAAGATCGACAAAGCGTCGATGATTGCCGAGCAGAATGACGATTTCTCTTCGCAGGCCGAAAATTACCGCAAGATATTGTTGGCTATGTGCGACGACGCCTACGTCATCTTCCTCAAACTGTGCGACCGGCTTCACAATATGCGCACATTGGGGTCGATGAAAGACACCAAGAAACTGGCTATATCGTCGGAAACACAGTATCTTTACATTCCTTTGGCACACCGGCTAGGTCTTTACAACATAAAGACCGAACTCGACGACCTGGTGATGCAATACACCAATCCCGACAAATACGCCGAGATTGAGGAGAAAATAAAGAAAACCGGCGGAACAGAAATAAAACTGAAACAGTGCTTCACGGCACCCATCCGCGAACTGCTGGACAAGAACGATTTCCACTACAACATAAAGACTCGCGTCAAGTCGGTCTATTCGTGCTGGAAAAAGATGCAGAACAAGGGGGTTCAGTTTGACGAGATTTTCGACCTTTACGCTATGCGCATCATCCTTGACATCCCCGGCAGCGAAACGATGCCCGAAGAGGAGCTGCGCAAGATAGAAAAAGAGGAGTGCTTCAAGGTTTATGCCCTCATTACCGGCCTGTTCCGACCGCAACCGACACGCTTCCGCGACTGGATCACAACGCCCAAAAACAACGGCTACGAGTCGCTCCACACCACGGTGATGAGTCCCATCGGCCGCTGGGTGGAGGTGCAGATACGCACCACGCGTATGGACCAGATAGCCGAAAAGGGTATGGCGGCGCATTTCCTGTACAAGGAGGCACACCCCGACGAGCCCATCCAACAGTCGCCCGTCGAACAATGGCTGGGACAGATACGCAGTTCGCTGGAGGACCCGAACAAGAACGCCCTCGACCTGGTGGAAGAATTCAAGGAGACCCTCTACACCAAAGAAATATACATCTTCACACCAAAAGGAGAAACCATAAAACTGCCGTCGCGCAGCACCGTACTGGACTTTGCCTATGCCATACACTCCGAATTGGGCGACCACTGCATCGGCGCCAAAGTCAACGCCCGTGTGGTCCCGATAGGCTACAGGCTGCACAGCGGCGAACAGGTTCAAATACTGACCTCGAAAAAAACTGTGCCCAACGAGGAATGGCTCAACAATGCACAAACCCAAAGAGCCAAAGACCATATCAAAGACTATCTGCGCAACGAAAAAAAACAATATTTCGACAAGGGCGAGCAGATGCTCAAAGACTTCCTGAAGAAATCGCACATCAGCATTACGCCCGAACGCACAGCACGTCTGCGCCTGTTCTTCAACCTGGACAGCGACATTGAGCTCTACTATCGCATAGCCACAGGAAGCATCAACGAAGATGCTCTGAAACAATGTTTCCACCTGACCAAGTCGAAACCGCAACTGATATTCCTGCAGCCCTATCAGGAATTGTTTGACGGGAAAAACCAGCAGAATTCCGCCAAGGATATCCGCCAAAAATCCATCACCACATCGCCATTCCTCGCCGACTCCAAGTACGACAGTTTTGACACACAACCCGCACCGTGCTGCAAGCCTGTGCAAGGCGACAGAGTGGTAGGCATCGTCAGCAACGACAAGATTATGGTTCACCGCACGAACTGTCCTACGGCCATCCACGAAATGTCGACACACGAAGACCGCATAGTACGCGTGCGCTGGCGTCCGGGCGAAAAGATTGCGTTCCTGACAGGCATCACCATAACCGCCATCGACCGCAAGGGACTGCTGCAGCAACTGACGCGCATCATCAGCGAGGATATGAACCTGAATATGCGTGCCATAACACTCGAAACATCAGAAGGTGTTGTCCACGGACTTATTATGCTCTATGTCCACAACCTCAGCCGACTGGACCAACTGATTGAAAGCATCAGGGCCATAGAAGGAGTGGAACAGGTGCAAAGAGTATAACCAATTCATAACTAACGCAATGACAGAAGAACAGAAATCACTCCAATGGTTGAGCAGCATTTTGGACATTCTGAGGAAAGAATGCCCGTGGGACAGCGTGCAGACTATCGACAGCCTGCGATATCTGACCATTGAAGAGGTTTACGAACTCTCAGAGGCTATAACCAAAGCCAACTACGACGAGATGTGCAAAGAGCTTGGCGACCTGTTTATGCATTTGATGTTCTATTCCAAAATTGCCGACGACGAAGGCCATTTTGCCCTCAACGATGTGATTGACAGCATTTGCAGTAAGCTGATTTCGCGTCATCCGCACATTGCGCTTCCCGATCGCGACGGCGTGATGCAGCCTGCCCGCCAGCAGGAGACGCCGAAATGGGAGCAGGTGAAGATGAAAGAGGGAAGGCGGTCGGCCCTGGAAGGTGTACCCAGTTCCCTGCCGTCGCTCATCAAAGCCATCAGGCTGCAGGAAAAAGCCGCAGGGCTGGGTTTCGAATTCCCCAACAGGGAAATGGCTATCGCCAAGGTCGACGAAGAATATGGTGAATTTATCGATGCCTTGGGCAAATACCACTCCGAAGGGGATACTGCCCGACATTATGCCGAAGAGGAGCTGGGCGACCTGCTGTTTGCCATCGTCAAATGGGCTCGTTTCGAGAACATCAACGCCGACGACGCACTGGCCCGCACCAACCGCAAATTTGCCGAAAGATTCAAGTATGTCGAATCGGAAGCCCACAAACAAGGCCGCAATATCCAAGAACTGAGCCTTGAGGAAATGCAGAAGTATTGGAACGAAGCAAAACTACATATAAAACCCTGATTACCCGTATGAAAGAAAAATATGCCCCCCCCAGTTTGACCGTTGTGACATTCAAGGTGGAAAAAGGATTTATAGACAGTTCTGTCCAATCCTTAGCCATATTCAGTATTTTCACCTATAACGACGAGACCGACCTGAACCAGGCTGCCAGTTATAGCGAAAACAACTGGGTATGGTAGGATAAGGTCTTACTCCGATTCCATTATGGCCACCGCGGCTGCACGTCCGTCGTTTACGGCATCGTTTATCGACATCGGGCGTTTGCAGGCGCCGCACACATACAGCCCCTTCTGCTCTGTCAAACAGTCGCCCAGATGCGGGTCGACAGACTTTGCGAAGCCGTATTCGCCGCATATCCCGCACGATTTGGCGAGGCACTTGGTACCTTCCGACGCCTCCATACCCACCATAAGCACAAGCAAGTCTGTGGTCATTTTAAGAGGCAAACCCATCAACGTGTCTTCTGCCTTTACTTGCACCCTTCCATCGAAAGTGCCCGAAGCCTCCGAAATACGTCCACGAACATACCGGACACCATATTTCTGCTGCGACTCACGGTACAACTCCTCAAAATGCTGGCCCCACATACGAAGATCCATATAGAATATATAGGCTTCCGTATCAGGCAACTGGCGTTTCAGTTCGATGGCCTGTTTCACGGCAGTGACACAGCAGACCTTGGAGCAATAGTGATTGCCCGATTTTTCATCGCGCGAACCTACACACTGCAAGAATACAACACGTTTCGGCTTCTCGCCTAGCGAATTGACAATCTGATTGTAGCGAATCATCTTCTCCATCTCGAGCGAAGTCACTATGCCATTGTAAATACCATAGCCCAACTCCTCCTTGCGGTGGGCATCGAAAGGAGTGTATCCGGTGGCCATAAGCACGTAATCGCTATAGTATGCATTACCCTTGCCGTCGACGATTTTCCACCCCTCCCCTTCGCGCTGCATCTTGACGATATCGGTGTCGTGATGAAGCGTGATGTTCTGATTCAGCAGTTTTTTGTTCATCAAGTCAACAATGTCGCTCGCCGCAGCAAAATTAGGGAACAGAAAGGCCTTGTCGGCAATATTTTTCAAAGGCGATGAAGATTTTTCAAAAAGATTCACCGGCATTCCCTGTTTGGCAAGCACCGAGGCAGCCTCGATACCGGCAGGACCGGCTCCAATGATTGATATTGATTTCATTTTTATGATTTTATTCGATTAAAAGAAAGAATTATATATATTGTCACGATTCGACTTTGAGGCATTCGGGACGGGCAGGACGGGGCAGCAAACGGCCCGAAACGCCCTTATATTTCTCGTCGGGATTATAGGCGATGCCAATTTTGTTGAGCAACGGCTCGCTCTGCACCTGGTGCAGCTGAAGTCCCAGCTGCCAAGGGTCATAGCCCAGCAACAATCCGGTCAGTTCCTCGTATGTCAGCACCGGAATGCCATAGCCTTGTTTGTCAAAAGTCTTGTGTTCCATTTCAGCAATGGTATACTGCCATTTGTCCATAAACATACTGCATCCCGGACAATTGGTAAGTATGAAGTCGGGCTCGAAGGGCTCCATTGACTGGAACTTCTTTTTCGTATTGGCAATAGAATAGCCGCGGTTTTCCTGCACCAGATACTGTCTGAATCCAAACCCGCAGCAATGGCGCCGTTCGGGATAATCCACAACCTCACCGCCCCACGCCTCGATCATTCCTGCCAGCACGTAGGGAAACTCAGCCTTGCCGATGCCTCGTTCGGGGAAAATCTTCGCATAATGGCACCCGATATGCTCCACAACACGCAAAGGCTTGCCGGTGAAACGGTTCACCAGCTGATATTTCATTTTCGGCTTCAGGTCGAACCGGAATTTGTAGATGACATCCGACGGATGCACAATATTCTTTGGTATTTTGAATTCGCGTTTTGTGGCCTCCCAGAGATATTGCTGGGCTTTCGCGAGCAGCTCAGGCTCGTTTTCCCACTTTTCTATCATCTCCGAAAAAACACCAAACGAAGTGACGCACGAAGGCACATAGTTCTCGTATCCGCACTCCGTCATCAGCGAGAACAGGCGCGCCACCACCGTCATCGTTGTCTCAAAAGGAACCACATCGCTGTGATAGCCGATTCCCGTACACGTGTGCTGGTGTGGGTTGTCGCAGATATCCTTGCCCAGTTCGTCGCGCAGGATGCGCAGGAAAGCAGCCTCCGAACCAGGAAAGAAAGTCTGCCTGATGCAGCTCCGCTCATAGAAGAAATGGTCGTCGGCAATCTCTTTTTGATACTCGTTCCAAAAACGTTTTTCCATAAACAATTCTAATATTCCGGATTAAACCTCGGTTTTTCAACTTTTTATAATATTCTCGGCCACAATTTCCGCTATATCCTTAACCGGCACATCGTCGGCACGCATAAAGGCCTTTTTGCACATCGGACAGGCTGTTGCTATCAAGTCCGGTTCTGGTGCCAACAGGTTTTCGCGCGATGCGTTGCGAATCTCGGTCTGCTGTTCGATGTCCAACAGCGGATTGCCCAGATTGAAACCACAGCACAGGCTGTGTTCGCGTTCATTCTTGGTTTTGAGCAGCGTTGTGGTCGCCTTCAATATGTCGCGCGGCTCGTCGTATATGCCGCATCCCCTTCCCAGTTCGCACGGGTCGTGGTAGGTCACTTTGCGGTCGTCCTTGCGCAGCTTCAGCCGGCCGCTCTCTATCAGCATATTGATATACTCCGTGTGGTGCACCACCGGAATCGACAGTTTGTACTCCTTCTTGAACGACTGGTAACAGATTGGGCACGAAGTGACTAGCATTGTCGCCTTGCTGTTGACAATGAGCTCCGTGTTTTTGCGCCGCAGCTCAAAGGCCTGGTTTTCGAAACCCTGCTGCAATAGCGGACGACCGCAACAGATGGTCTCGTCCCTGTCCATATACCAGTATTTCTGACCGACAGCATTGAAAATCGTCTCCATCGATTTGGTGATGCCCGGCGTCAGATGCGACATACATCCGCCAAAATAGGCAACACGACCTATCGAGTTGAACGGCTGGACATCACGCAGATAGCCATAGCCACCCTTGCTGTCTATATCCTTTTTGTTATTGATGCGTACCTGTCGGCGTATGACCGAAAGGTCCAGATTGACAGGACAATCCGCAACACAGCGGTCGCACATCAGGCAGTTTTCGGCTATCGGCTCGGCATTCTTTTGCAGCTCAAGATTCCTGATAGACTGCAACATATAAACGCCCTGCATATTCACAATGCCCAGTTCCTTGTTCATCGGACAGCCGTCGATGCAGATTCCGCAACGCGAGCAGGCACTGAGTTCGAACATCGTGTAGCCCGTCTTCTTGTCGCTGTCGTGCACACCCAACTGGCGGAAATAAATCAGGAAAATCTCGGTAAAGATATGCATATAGCGCGAGAACGGCATCAGGCAGAAGAATGTACCCAGGGCAACACTGTAAAGCGTCCAGCAGGTGTATTCAAAAGCCTGGTTGGACAGTCCTATGGTATATATCAGATCGCCCAAAGGCTTGATCATAAATCCGCCATTGCCATACAGAGCCGAGGTGACACCTTCCGAAAGAAGCCTGAAGGGGAAGATGCACCAAAGAGCCATCTTGGCCACGCGGTCCATCAGCGTATGTCGCGTGGTGCGCTTCATACCCATCGGGCGCGACCACACCTTCTTGAACATAGCCAGGAAAAGACCGCTAAGCACATATATCAGCAAAGCATCCATCACGTTGGCAAAAAGCGCGGCGTGTTTGAATGCCGAAATATCCACATCCAGCTCAAAATAGTTGAAGAAAATGGCAACCCACATAGGGTGTCCGTCGGGAAGCGCCAGACGGGCTTGGACAGCCCCGACAACGATGAGCAGGAACCAGCCGAAAGCAAGGCTGCGGTGCATATATCCCAGCAAAAGATTCTTTTTCGTGATGCGCCAGTGCAGCAAGCCTTCGCGGAACGCCTCCCAAATGGCAGGCAAGAAACGCCAGCTCCAGATGTTCTTGCGTATTATGGCGCGCTGCAGTTTGTCGAAACTGTTGATCCAACGCCAATATTTGACAATCGAGAAAAACAGCAACAGAATGACACCCAGCATAAAAGGCAGCACGAAGACCGAAAACAGCGGCTCGAAAAAGACCCACTTAACCATCAGGCCCACTACGCCAAGCCAATACAAAATAACAAAAACAACAAACGACCACTTCATTGTTCTGCCCCCTTTCTTACAAAAGTGTTAGGCTGCACATTGGCAAGCACCCTTCTCATATTGATTATCAGCGACCGCGTGTTCACTCCTCGCGGACATACCAGCAGGCACTTGCCACACAACATACACCGCTTCAACTGCTCGTCCAGACCTTCATACTGGGCCCTGAAGAACGAAGTGTGTATCTTGCGGATATTATAGTCGGTAAAACCGGCCGCCGAGCAGGCCGCCGTACAACCGCCGCAACCGATACACAACCTGTACGATGGCACCAGTTCGAGCAGTTTCTCCACCTTCTCGTTGTGCATCTCGTCGAAATTGAGCTGACGGCCCTGCGAAATAACGAATCCGAATTTTTTCATTTATTCCCTGTGTAATCAAAGATTTGCAACTAATTATCGCCCTTCCCCCATTCTCAATTCTCCAGCACTTTTTTCCTCAATTCCATACCTCCCGTAACCTCAAAAATGCGGCGCACTTCGTCCAAGTCCTCTTCGGGTATGGTGCGCAAGGCTCCCGGACCGTTGCCGTGATAGTTGGCACCCAGTTTCGGGGCTATCTCCTCGATGTTTTCCTTGTACCATTCCCATATCGGGCCCTGCTCGGGATGATAGTCGGGATCCACCCGGTCGGGATGCACACAATAGCCTATCTCCAGAATGTTGCTGCCGATAGAGTTCATCAGCTGTTTCTGCTGTCGGCCCTTTTCGCTCTCGGCAAAATAGCCAAGCTCCTCCGAGGCGCGACGCAAAACGCTGATCAGCTCGCCAGGCACATTGCCGCGCGGACAGCGCGTCTTGCACGACATACACTGGCCACAGAACCATATCGTGTCGCCCTTGAGCAGGTTCTCTATTTCCGTCTCGTCGCCGCGCTGAACGATATCGCAGATGCGGCGCGGATCGTAGTCGTAAAATTCTGCCGCAGGACAGACCGCCGTGCACATTCCGCAGTTCATACAGGCTTTCAGAGCCTCGTCGGCCCGCTCGTCCTGCTTTATATAATCGACCAAGTTACTCATAAAAATAGTGTTTCTCTCGTTTTAAAGTTTCACCTTGTTCAAAGCCATAAGCCTGAAAAACAGCTTCGGGAAAGCCTTCTCGCGGTTACGCTTCAGCATATCTATGTAAATGTGCGGACGCTTCAGCACCGTCAGCTTGTGCGCTTCGACCAGTTCTATCAGCGTGCCGTCGGGATCCTCGACATACGTGAAGTGGCCACTGGCCTCGCCCATATCGAAGTGCTCGTCGCCCTTGCAGCTGTCCACCGTGAACGGGAAGCCCAAAGCGTTGCAATGCTTCTCGAGCGCACGCATATTGGTCACATCGAAGCAGATCTGGATAAAACCCGGGTCGCCCCACTGGCGGCCTTCGTATATCTTGCGGGGCTGGCGGTCGAGCGACTGGACCAACTCGATGGTGCTCTCGCCAAACAGCGGCACAAAAGCACCCTTGCGCTTCTTGCTGCCGGCCAGCAGCACACGACGGAAACGCCCGTCGCCACCGCGCATATAGGCCAAATCGTTGAATGTGCCCGTAACATCGTACACCACGCGGTCGTATCCCAACACGTCGCGATACAGCGGCATCGTGCGGTCGATGTCGCTACATCCGGTCGTCGCGCCCACAATGCCGCCGCTCAGCTGTCCGCGATCGATGAAGACCGTGCTGTCCTCGACCACCTGGAACCAATTGCCCCAAGGGTCCTCGACCACAAAACAACGGCGTCCGTCAGGCGACTGGCACACAGGTCCCACACGGTCGTACTTGGCCGCAAGTTCTCTATGGAAAGACTCGACATCGCGGCTTTTGATTTTGGCGGCAAAAATGCCCAAGTCGCCAACCTGGATGTCAAAACCCACCGGCTGCGGCTTGCGTTCGCTATACTGCCAAATCTCGAAACCGCCGCCACCCTGAAGGTTGACAGCTATACAGGCGTGGCGCTTCTGAGCCTTGCCGCCCGTATAAGGCAGCATACGTTCGGCCACCGTATCGTCCTCCAGTATGCGCACATCCATCTGGAACATTTCGATATACCAGCGCCAAGCAGCCTGAAAATCAACACATCCCACGCCGACTTGCTGTATACCGGAAACAAAAAAATCTTCCATCTTAATTATCTTTATTTACGTTTTTTTCACTCAATTTTCATTCAATAACGCCACACCCTCCAAAAAATTATTTATCAGTATGTTAAAAGTAAAGAAAAACTTTCTACGCGGCGAAAGTTTCAAAAAAAAGGAGGAGTCCCATTACGGGCTCCTCCCCAAGGATTCATTAACACTATTACGTTATGAAAAGTTCAAGAAAATTGTTAGACAAGGCTGAAAACCAGCGTTTCAAAGAAACCGAGGAAAGTAGTGCTGACAGGGTCGGTCGGGTCGCCTTCCAGGGGCGAAGAAACAGTCATAGTGTTAGTAACAACATCATATACAAATTCGAGGGTGATGGTAACGGGCTCGCCGGTGATGTCGTTCAAGGTTCCGACCATCGTGCCGATGTTGGTAGCCTGATCAAAGTTGAAGGCAAAGTCGATAGTCATAGTCTCGCCGTCGCCGGTAACGAAGACAACTTCCGAGCTGTCAAAAGCGCTGATCGAGAGAGCCAGGGTGTCGCCAGTGGCGTTGAAATCGAGGGTGAAAGTGGTGTTGACGGGAATAGTCAGGTCAATATTCGGGTCATTGATACCGTAGATAGCACCAAGGTCGAGAACCGTATCAACATTGCACACCCACTGGGTGCTGGCGAAATTATTGCTCTTGTTAGCTTTCAGAGCGTTGGCGTTGAGGTCGATGTTCTGGCTGGCGGGTTCAACGTTTTCCTTCGAGCAGGAAGCCATACCAAGAGTCAGAAGTGCTACGAGAGCGAAAAAGAATGTTTTTTTCATTTTGAATTAAATTTTGTTTTGATGATTGATTAATTGATTTCTGTTTTTTACACCCAATAAAACGAAAAACAAAACCCAAAAACTACAAACATAGTGAAAAAAATTTGAAAAAATTTTTTGAAAAGTTAATATGCGGCTGATTCTCACTATGTTTTAATAGTAATTTTTTTTCAAAAAATTTTTGCTCCCCTACGGATTATTGGCACGAAAGGCACACACCTGCTCCGCCATTTCCTATATATATCCTATATA
>R22__coassemble_915_pt1 | contig 16562 bp, 14 predicted proteins | sample R22__metabat2_high_PE_041 | metagenome-assembled genome bin R22 | reverse complement strand
GGCTTCCTCTTTTCGTATGTGAAAATTTCAAAGATGTATTTTCGAATGAGTTAATTCGTGAATTTGTTAATTCGTGAATCTTTTAATTCGTCAATCGGGGAGGTCGGTAAGGAATGATATGCCGCTGCTGATGGTGCCGTCGAGGTTGATGCGCTTGCGTGCAGCGTCGCTCTCGGCCGAGTGGGGCGTCTGGTAGATGGGTTCGCTGGTAAGCTCTTCGGTGGTCATATCCTCGATTTGCTTGGGGCCGTTGGGGTCGTTGCGCAGCAGTTCGTTCATACGGCGTATGCGCTCGGCGCGCTGGCGCAGCTTGAGGTCGTTGATGTCCTCTTCGGGACGGAGGGCCTGCTCGACCTTTTGTTCGGCGAAGGTGTCGGGAGCGGAGAACGGAGAACGGAGAACGGAGGGCTGAGATGTGGGCTCTTCGACGTGTTCTGCGACGGGCTCTTCAGAAGCGGAAAGCGGAGAGCGGAAAGCGGAAAGCGGAGATACGGGTTCTGCGACGGGTTCTGCGCCGTGTTCTGCAATGGGCTCTGCAGTGGGTTCTGCGACGGGTTCGTCGGCGGGTTGGGTGTTGGCGGGCTGTGCTGTGGGGCGCGAGATGACGCGGATTTCGTCGAGGAGGCTGCCGCTGGCAACAACTGCCGGGGCTGCTTCGAGTGCGGGCGCCATTTCTTCTTCGGCCTCTTCTTCGGCTTCGACAACGGGTGTGTCGAGGACGAAGATGCGTCGGCCGTTCATCTCTGCCGTCGGTTTGGGAAGGCTGTCGTCAACAATGGGTTTCTCCTGCTTTTCGGGCGTTGTTGTTGTGTTTTCGGGAGTTGCGGCCGTTGTGTTTTCGGGGACGGTCTCGACGGGTTTTTCGGCCGGTTTGTTGGCCGATTCGGGTTCGAGTGTGATGACCGTCGGGCCGGGACGCTGTTCGAAACCTGTGGCGATGAGGGTGATGCGCAGCTCGTCGTCGAGGCTGTCGTCGTCGCCGGCACCCCAGATGACGTTGGTCTCGTTGTTGCCGGTGAGGTCGGTCAGATAGTCGGTCACCTCGCCCAGCTCGTCCATCGTGATCTGGTTGCTGCTGGAGTAGGAGAAGTAGAGGAGTATGTTCTTTGCGCCGCGGATGTCGTTGTCGTCGAGCAGGACGGAGGTGGTGGCCTCTTCGATGGCCTGGCGAGCGCGGTTTTCGCCGCGTCCTTCGCCGGCGCCCATCAGGGCTGTGCCGCTCTTTTCCATCACGGTGTTGACATCGCGGAAGTCGATGTTGACGTAGGCGGAGACGGTGATGATTTCGGCGATGCCTTTGGCTGCGGTGAGTAGCACGTCGTCGGCTTGGCTGAAGGCCTGGTTGAGGGGCAGGTTGCCGAGGTGGCGCAGCTTGTCGTTGTTGATGACGAGTATGGCGTCGACGTGTTCTTTGAGTTCTTCGATGCCTTTGATGGCTTGCTCTTTGCGGCGTTTGCCTTCGAAGGAGAAGGGCATAGTGACGATAGCCACAACGAGGATGCGAGGCACTTGTTCGTCGTCGATTTCAATGCTTTTGGCTATTTCGGCGATGACGGGAGCGGCGCCGGTGCCGGTTCCGCCACCCATACCGGCGGTGATGAAAAGCATCTGCGTGTCGTCGCTGATGGCGGCACGTATTTCGTCTTTATGCTCGATGGCGGCCTTGCGTGCGTGTTCGGGGATGTTGCCGGCGCCGAGTTTGCCCAGCTCGATCTTGTTGGGCACGGGGCTTGCGGCGAGGGCTTTGGCGTCAGTATTGCATACGATGAAGTCTACTCCGCGAATGCCTTGACGGAACATATGGTTGACGGCGTTTCCGCCGCCACCGCCTACGCCGATGACTTTGATTTTGGCGGGTTGCTGGCGCAGTGGCTCGAACTCCATCGAGGTTGTTCCGGCCATAAAGGGGACATTCATTGCGGTCTGGTTGTCGTCGTTCATAGAATTTGTGCTATCGTTCATATACTTATTTCTTTTGCAGATGGTTGATTATTAGTGATGTATGTTTGAATCACGTTTGCTGCAAAACGTTGTAAAAATACTCTGATTTTTATAATTTTTTAAGTATTTAACAATATATGTTATCAACATTTTATCAACGTGTGTTTGCAACAAAGCGAACCGGGTGCTACAGATCGTGCTCTTCTTTGCCCTCGTTGCGGATGGTCTCGTCGCCAAAAACGCGGCCAAAGTATTTGTCGATGGACTTCATCAGCTGCGATCCGAAATTGGGTTTTGCCTTCTTGTTTTCCTTTTTGGGTTCCTCGTGTTTTTTCTCGTCTTCTGTCTCGATATCGTCGGGTTCGGTCTTGGGGCTGTTGTCGATGGGCAGGTCGGCAAAGACATCGTTGCTGATTGCCGGTTCGGGTGTTTCGGTGACTTCGGGCTGCTGCTCGTCGCCGTCGCTGCTGTCCTGGTGGTGGCGCCGCTGCTCGTCGAGTTCGTGGAAACCGTAGAGGACGAGGCCGATACCGGTGGCGTACATCGGGTTGATGATTTCGGGGTCGGAGTCTTTGTCGAGATGTTCGTCGGGCAGGCCGATGCGGGTGTCGATGCCGGTGATGTATTCTGTCAGTTCTTTGATGTGGCGAAGCTGTGCGCCGCCTCCGGTGAGGACGATTCCGGCGAAAATGTGCTTTTCGAGATGCGATTTCTTTATTTCGTAGTCAACTTGCTCCAAGATGGTTTCGGTGCGTGCTTTGATGATGCCAGCGAGGGTGCGCATACTTATTTCGCGCGGAGGCTGTGTGCGCAGTCCGGGGATGGAGATGATGTCGTTTTCGCTCACGTTCTGCGGCAGGCACGAGCCGAAGCGTGTTTTGAGTGTTTCGGCCTGTTCGCGCAAAATCTTGCAGCCTTCCTTGATGTCGGTGGTGATGGCGTTGCCGGCAAGCGGGAGGACGGTGGTGTGGCGGATGACGCTCTCGTTGAAGATGGCTATGTCGGTGGTGCCGCCGCCGATGTCGACCAGCGCCACGCCTGCGTTGCGGTCGGTGTCGTCGAGCACGGCGTAGGCCGAGGCGATGGGTTCGAGGACAACGCCTTTGATGGTAAGCCCTGCACGCTCGACGCTGTCGTGTATGTTGAGCAGATTCATCGTGTTGCCGGTGACGATGTGGAAGGTGGACTTGAGCTGCTTGCCGGCCACACCTACCGGTTCGACATCGGGGCTGAGCTCCTCGCCGTCGACTACGTAGTTCTGCGGGAAGATATGGATGATGTCCTCGCCGGGATTGAGCATAATGTTGTGCTGCTCTTCGATCAGGCGGTCCAGGTCTTCCTGCTCGATGAATTTGTGTTCGGGCGGAATGATGACAGTGCCCATATTCTGGGAACTTTTGATGTGCTGACCGGCGATACCGACATACACTTCGCTGACGGGTACTCCAGCCTGTTCGGAGGCCATCTCGACGGCTTTCTGGATGGAGCGTGGGGTGTCTTTGATGTTCTTGACGACGCCACGTTCCACGCCTTTGGAGGGTGTTTTGCCGAATCCGATGATTTTGATCTTGTCGTTTTCGGCGCGTTTGCCAATGAAGCAGGCGATTTTGGTAGTGCCGATGTCCAAACCTACGATGATGTCATTTACGTTGTTCATAAGATATATTTTTAATTTGTAAATTCGATAGTGAGTTAATTTGTAATTTCGTTAATGTGTCATTTTTTCTTGGTGCCGACGACTTGTCCTTTGTATTTCAGGCTTATTGCCGAATAGGTGTCCCAGCCCACCTGGCTTATCCCTTGGTCGAAGAACGACCAGAGGTTGCGGAATTTGGTGTCCAGAATGCTGGTGTCGCCGACGTTGACGGTCAGTTCGCCAAGTTTGGGCACCAGAAAGAGGTCGCCTTTGTCGCCTACGTACACTTGGTCGAAGATGGCTCCGTATTTTGGGTTGTCGCTAAGGAACGATGCCAGCTTCCAGATTTTCATCAGCGATGTGGGCTGGCGATGGTTCGAGGTGTCGGCCAGATCCAGCCGGCTGGGGCGTTTCAGCAGTGGCTCTTCCTGTGCCGTGCTGCCAACAAGCAGGTGGCAATAGTGTCGTGGGGCCAGCGGCATACAGGTACCCTGTCGCGAAATGTAGAACTCGTTGTTTTGGTAGAACATACGAACGACGGGGACGCGCTGTTCGATGTCGACAACCAGTTTGCCGCCCGTCGTCATACGGACTGCGGCATCGAGAACATACGGATTCTCTTTCAGCTTCTTTGCTATAGCCTTGCGGTCGACATCTTTGATGTCGGTCTGTTTGAGGCTGGGGAACTCGGCAAGCAGTAGGCTGTCGATGTCGCTTTCGTCGAGCAGGACGGACTTGCTGGGCGTTTTGACATTGACTTCGACACCCCGCATTGTGGAGTTCCGCCGTACGATGTGGAACGTCACGACAATTGCAACGAGCAACACGATAATGATTATATTTCGCAAAGAGGGTCGCATTCGGTAATATGCTAATTTGTCAATTTGTTAATTTTTAATTATTAATTGTTAATTTTTAATTTTTAATTCGTTTACTCTTCTTTAAGCCTTTGTTCGAGGACTGGTACCAAGCGGTCGATGTCGCCTGCTCCCATCGTGACGACGATGTCGGGGCAGAGGGCTTCGACGAGGTCTGGGACCTGGTCGGCACTGCACAGGTATTTGTTCATCGTCTCCATTTTGCGCAGAATCATTCCCGACGACACGCCCGGTATGGGTTTTTCGCGTGCGGGATAGATGGGCATCAGAATTACTTCGTCGAGGGGTTTGAGTGCTTCTACAAATTCGTCGGCCAAATCGCGTGTGCGAGTGTAGAGGTGCGGTTGGAAGATGCCGACGATGCGCTTGTCGGGGTAAAGGTATTTTATGGATTCGAGGGTTGCGGCAATCTCCTTTGGATGATGGGCGTAGTCGTCAATGTAGATGATGTCTTTGGTTTTGAGACGTACATCGAAGCGGCGCCGTATGCCTGCGAAGGTCTTGAGTCCGTAGCGCAGCTGGTATTCGTCCAGTCCGCAGCTGAGTGCTACGGCGGCGGCTGCTACGGCGTTTTCGACGTTGTAGAGGCAGGAGTTCTGAAGCTCGATGTCGTAAAGCACCTTGTTCGGGGTGCGCAGGTCGAAAAAGATGTTGCCGTTGTAGTTGCGCACATTGATGGCGTAGTAGTCGGCCTCTATCGACCGTGCCGAATATGAGTAATGCTTTATCTCTTCGCTGATTTGCAGATGGTGCTCGTGTTCTTCGTGTTCCTCCTCCTCGTCGTGATGGTGGCCGTGTTCGGTCAGGCCTTCCTTGAGGAACAAGGCACCTTCGGGGTTGGTCTGGTTGGCATATTGCTGGAAGGCGGCAATCAGGTTCTCGTGAGTGCCGTAGATGTCCAGATGGTCGGGGTCGGTGGCGGTTATGACCGAATAGTAGGGGTGCAGCTGCAGGAAAGAGCGGTCGTATTCGTCAGCTTCCACAACCACGTACTCGCTGTTGTTGTTCACAATCAGGTTGCTGTCGAAGTTCTTGGCGATGCCGCCAAGAAAAGCGCTGCATCCGATGTCTGTTTTGCTGAGCAGATAGGCTATCATAGCCGATGTTGTCGTTTTGCCGTGCGAGCCGGCCACGCCGATGCATTTCTTGCCGCGTGTCAGTTCGCCCAGCACCTGCGAGCGTTTCTTCATTGGGTAACCCAGCGCTTCCAGGTGCTTGTATTCGCGGGTGTCCGACGGGACGGCAGGCGTGTATATCACCAGATCTATTTTTTGCGGAATCAGTTCCGGATTGTCTTCGTAGTGTATGGCAATGCCTTCGCTTTCAAGCTGCTTTGTCAGCGGGCTCTCGGTGCGGTCGTATCCGCTCACGTTGTGTCCGCCAAGCTTGAAGTAGCGCGCCAATGCGCTCATTCCTATTCCACCTATGCCTAAAAAGTAGTAGTTCATTTCTTGATAATCTTTTCTATTTCGTCAACTATTTTGTCTGCTGCTTTGCGTCGTGCCATCTGTTGTATGTTGCGGCTCATAGCAGCCTGTTTGTCATTGTCGTTCAGTAGCGCCAGCAACGCTTCCGGGCCTTTGGTGCCGCATTCGCTGTCGCGGACCATCAAGGCGGCGCCTTTCTCGACAAGCGCCATTGCGTTCTTGGTCTGGTGGTCCTCGGCCACGTTGGGCGAGGGTATCAGTATAACTGGTTTTCCGACGATGCAAAGCTCTGATATGGCGATGGCTCCTGCTCGCGAGATGATGACATCGGCGGCGCGGTAGGCCTTGTCCATCTCGTTGATGAACTGATGCACTTTGACCCATTGGCCGCATCCGCATTCTTCGACCTTGCGGCAGGCTTCTTCGTACATCACCTTTCCGGTTTGCCAAATCAGTTGTATGTCATTGTTTTTGAAGAAGTCCATATTGCCGAGAATCATCCTGTTGATAGATCTGGCACCCAGGCTGCCGCCCACCGACAGCACGGTGCGTTTGTCGACATCGAGACCGAAATGAGCCTTTGCTGCTGTTTTTGCCTCGGAATTGTTTTTCAGTGCTTTTACATCGCCCAAAGTGCCTTCGAACCGCATCGGGATGTCGTTGTCGTAGATTTTTTCTATCACTTCGCGGACGGGATTTCCGGTAAAGACGATTTTCTCCTTCGGAAAAAATCGCTCCATACCGTCGTAGGCGACGCAGATGGTGCGCGCTCCCTGGGCCAGCATCTTGTTGGTCAGTCCCGCATACGAGTTTTGCTCCTGCAGTAGGGTGGGGAACCCCATCCGTGAGGCGGCCTTCAGGGTGGGTTCGCTGGCAAAACCGCCAACGCCGACAACGATGTCGGGGTTGAATTCGCGGATTATTTTCCTTACCTTTCGCTGGCTCCGTATCATTTTTATGGGCAGTTGCAGGTTCTTGATGATGTTGGACAGCGTCAGCTTGCGCTGCAGTCCTGCTATGGGAAGTCCTTTTATGGTGTATCCTGCTGCGGGCACTTTCTCCATCTCCATACGCCCTTCGGCCCCGACAAACAAAATTTCTGCATCGGGATATCTTTTCTTGATGGCATTGGCAATTGCGATGGCGGGAAAAATGTGACCGCCTGTTCCTCCTCCGCTGATTATTGCTTTCATATTTTTGCCTCCTCTTTTGTTTGTTCTTGTTTTTCTTCGTTGCTTTCCGATGGCATTGTGTTGTTATGGTTGGCGACAGCCTTCGGCGCTTTCTTCGATTCGCTCAGGTTGACGTCGTATGCCACCGACTGTATGATGCCCAGTGCCAGTCCCATACACAGATAGGCTGTACCGCCCGAACTGATGAGCGGCAGTGTCTGTCCGGTGACGGGCAACGCTCCTACCGACACGCTCATATGTATCGCTGCCTGCAGGAATATCAGCGTGCCGAGTCCCACGACGGTCATACGGCCAAAGTCGCCTTTGCACTTTATTGCAATCTTTATGCAGCGCACATATAGATAAAGGTACAATAGGAAGACAACAAGTCCTCCAACCATACCGGTCTCCTCGATGATGATGGAATAGATAAGGTCGTTGTTGGCTTGCGTCATCAGGCGCGCCTGAATGGTCGACCCTATTCCTACGCCGAACAGCTTGCCCGAAGCAACGGCCATACGGGCCATCGACTCCTGCGACAGCTCATCTTCGTTGAAGTTCAGCCAGTTGTCGATACGGCTAGACCACGTTCCCGAACGCGCCAAAAAGGGTATGTTCATTTTGTCGCCTATAAGCAATGCCAGCGCTCCAAGCACAACAAGTCCTAGAATCGTCAGTCTCCAATGGTTTACATTTATTGGAGCAATCCGTATCATTGCAAAGCATATAAAGAAAATGATCAATGCCGTTGACAGGTTTTCCGATACGACAAGGGCGACAAGTATCAGTACGGGAATCAGTATGTTGCGGAAAGTGGTCCACTCCTTCAGGTTGTTTTTCTCTTGTGTCAGCAACCGCGCCAGGTATACAACAATCACTATTTTGGCCAGTTCGGAAGGCTGGAAACGGCCCACCAGTGGCAATTGCAGCCATCGGCTCATACCCGAACCGGCATCGTTGCTCTTGTGTCCTATCACCAGCACGGCAACCAGCAGGCCAAGCGAAACCAAGTAGCCCAGCCACGAAATGCCCGAAAAGCGACGATAGTTGAAGTTGGACAACAGTATGACGACAACAAACGTCAGGACCACAAAAATCAAATGTCGCACGAATACCTGTTCGGGACTTTTGCCCGACAGGGCTGCGGAATAGCCTATCGAGCTGAAAACAGATATCAGCGATATGATGGCCAGCAAGAGGAATATAAACCAGATGGCTTTATCCCCCTTGAACGGGTTCAGCAGTTTGCGCGATATGTTGTCTCTCGTTGTCATTTACAATTCGTTGACTTCGCGTTTGAACGATTCGCCTTGTTCTTCGTACGAAATGCCGTTTTCGTAGGCGGGCGAGAAAAGCACCTTGGTGTTCTCTTCGCTGCTGTAGAAGGCTTTGCTTACGGCGTCTGCCATAGTGGTTGCTTCGACGATGTTTTTGGTGACATCGCCAAAGGTGGCACGGTACAATTCGCTGTCGCCCAGACAGACGATCATCGTTACCTTGTTCTCAACCAGGGTGCGCAGACGCTTGAATTCCGATGCGCGCGGTATGCTCCCGTGGGCACCATTGACAATCCATACCACTTTTCCTTCCACAGTTTCCAGAGCGTACCAGGTGGACATAGGGCTGCGCGATGCGGCGTCGTCGATAAACGACACTCCTTTGATGCGGGCCACAAATTCCAGCTTGTGGCGCATCTCGTCGATCAGGTTGAAGCAAGCTTTCAGATGTTCGCTTCTCAGTTTTTTCAGTTTCGAGCTGTCTATGCCCGCCAGTCCGGTGTGGACCTTTTCTTGTGGTTGTTTAACAATAGTTTCGTACATATTTCAAAGATGTTTTTTCGTATTTTGATTATTTGCTTTCCTTTTTATCTGAGTTTCAGGGTCACTATGCTCACCACGGCCAGCATTATGCCGATGATGTAGAAGCGGGTGACTATCTTTTCCTCCTTGATTCCCTTTTTCTGGTAGTGGTGGTGCAGCGGCGCCATCAGGAAGACGCGGCGACCTTCGCCGTATTTTTTCTTCGTGCGCTTGAAATGGGTAGTCTGTATGATGACCGACAGGCTTTCCATCAGGAATATTCCGCACAGCACTGGCAGCAGCAGCTCCTTGCGGATCAGCAGTGCGAAAACGGCGATGATGCCGCCCAGGGCCAGCGAACCGGTGTCGCCCATAAAGATTTCGGCAGGATGCGAGTTGTACCACATAAAGCCAAGCGTTGCTCCAACAAAGGCGGTGATGAAAATGGCCAATTCTCCGATGTTGGGCAGAAACATTATGTTCAAATAGTTGGCAAAGATTATGTTGCCCGACACCCACGCCAGTATTGCCAGCGTGGCGCCTATAATGGCCGAGGTGCCGGTCGCCAGGCCGTCTATGCCGTCGGTAAGGTTGGCTCCGTTTGAAGTGGCAGTGACAACCAAAATGACTATCACGACATACACCAGCCATACCCAGTTCTTGGCCCAGTCACCCATCCAGGTGATTATCTTGGCGTAGTCCAGCTCGTTGCTCTTCACGAACGGTATCGTTGTTTTGGTCGATTTGACGGGATTCTCTGCAAATTCACTTTTGGCGCGCTCGTAGTTGCCCTCTATGTTGACGTTGTGCGACGCCACGTAGGTCTCCACCGACGAGGTCTCCTTTATCGTTATGTCGGGATGGTACATAATCAGCAGGCCCACGACAAGTCCAAGCATCACCTGGCCCACGACTTTGTATTTGCCGCGCAAGCCCTCTTTGTGCTTTTTGAACACCTTGATGTAGTCGTCGATAAAACCTATTAATCCCAGCCACAGGGTGGTGCCAAGCATAATCAATACATAGATGTTGTCGAGCTTGGCAAACAGCAGGGTCGGTATGACTATGGCAGCCAAAATCAGCAAGCCGCCCATTGTCGGTGTGCCCTCTTTCTCCTTTTGTCCTTCCAGGTTCAGGTCGCGCACCGTCTCGCCAATCTGCTTGTTGCGAAGCCATTTTATGAAAGGCTTGCCAAATACAAGCATAATAATCAGCGACGTGATCACCGACATAGCCGCCCGGAACGAGATGTACTGGAACACTCCCGCACCGGGGAAATTGAAGGCTTTGTCCAACCAGTTGAATAGATAGTACAGCATTGTCAGTTATATTGTTTGTTAGCTATTTTATTTATTGTCGATTCCTAATTCTTTTCTCACCTCTTCGCGGTCGTCGAAATGATGCCGCACTCCATTGATTTCCTGATACGTCTCGTGCCCTTTGCCGGCAATGAGGATGATGTCGCCCTCTTTGGCCATCATTATCGCGGTCCGTATTGCCTGGCGGCGATCCGAAATGCGGACGCTGTTCGAGCGCTGTTCCGCAGTCAGACCTGCTTCCATCTGATCCAGGATGTTCTCGGGGTTTTCTGTCCGCGGATTGTCCGATGTCAGTATCAGGCGGTCGCTCCGTTCGGCAGCTATCTGGGCCATTATGGGCCTCTTTATAGGGTCACGGTCGCCGCCGCAGCCTACCACGACGATAAGGTTCTGCGCCTTTGTGCGCACTTCGTTGATGGTGTCTATCACGTTCTGGAGCGCATCGGGCGTATGGGCGTAGTCCACAATGGCCGTGATGCCTCTTCCGTGCAGATACTGGAACCGTCCGGGGGCGGCAACCAGTTTGCTGGCAACTCGCAACACCTCGTCAATCTCAAATCCGCACAGCGTGGCGGTGGCCACTATCGCGGTGATATTGTATGCGTTGAAGCGTCCCACCAGTGTCGTCCAGAATTCCTTGCGGCCGTCGGCGCAACTCAGTTCCAGATGCTGGCCGTGGATACTGCTTTCCAGTATCTTGCAACGATAGTCCGCCACGGTTTGCAGGCTGTATGTCTTTATGCGGGCCTTGCAGTTCTGCACCATCACGCGGCCGTTCTTGTCGTCGATGTTGGTCAGCGCGAAAGCCTCTTCCGACAGGCTGTCGAAGAGCCCCTTCTTGGCAGCGATGTAGTTGGCCATCGTCTTGTGGAAATCCAGATGGTCGTGAGTGATATTGCTGAAAATGGCACCAGCGAAACGCAGCCCGGCTATGCGGTTCTGGACAATGGCGTGCGAGCTCACTTCCATAAAGCAGTATTCGCATCCGGCTTCGACCATTTTCGACAGCAGACGGTTCAGCTCTATCGCGTCGGGCGTGGTATGTGTGGCTGCAATCTCGTCGTCGTTGATGCGGTTCACAATAGTCGAGAGTAAACCGGCTTTTATGCCCAGTTCGCGCATCATCCGGTGCAGCAGGGTGACCGTCGTGGTTTTGCCGTTGGTGCCGGTGATGCCGACCAGCTGCAGCTTGCGCGACGGATTGCCGTAGAAGTTGGCAGCGGCGATGCCCAGCGCAATGTCGCTGTTCGCAACGCGGACAAACAGGACGCCAGCGGGCTGCTCCTTCGGCAGCTCCTGACAGATTACGCTCTTCGCTCCACCCTCAATGGCCATTCCTATATAGTTGTGGCCGTCGACGTGCACACCCTTCTGGGCCACAAATACTGTGCCTGCGTCCACTCGCCGCGAATCGAAGGATATAGCCTCCACCTCACGGCTGTCAACCGCACAGCTTTTGCCTCCGCAAAAAGCTTCATATTCAATCCCATTCAGTACCTCTGTCAGTTTCATTATATTATAATTGTTTTTGTTTTTTCTTTTATTGATTCTCTCGTTATATCGTTAACCCGTTATATTGTAAAATAAATCTCACGGCTCCAGCTTTATATGCACTTTCATCCCTTTCTTCAGCGGTGTCCCGCGTTTGGGCTCTTGCGAAACCACCTTGCCATATCCCTCAAAACTCACATCCAGCCCCACACTACGGCATAACAGAAGTGCATCCTTGATGGTCATTCCATAGCAGTTGGGCACCTGGCGACGCGGCGTTTCGTAGGGTATATATGCTGCGCGCAGACCCAGGCTGTCCACAGGTTCGCGGAACGTGCACCACTTCGACTGCATCGTCACATTGCTGTAGTCCAACCCCAGACGCTTGTGCACCAGTCGCAGCTCGGCTTGCGGAGCCTTCGACACCGTCGGCAAGTGATAGACCATACCCCTTTTGCTTTGCTGCTTCTGCCTTATCTCGGCCATCTTGTTCATCGTCGGACGGCAGTCAAGACTCTTGTCCAGTGACACAACGCAGTCGGCTATGTCCAAAAACACAGGCGCAGCATTGCGGCCGAAACTCTTGATGTCGCGCATCATCACCAAGCAGGTGTATTTGGGTTTGTCTGCCGGGAAAAAGCCCACAAACGTGGCGTTGCTCGTCGGCGCGTTGGGCGATGTTACTGCTGTGCCGGTTTTGCCGGCTATGCTGTAGGTATCGTTCTTGATGTTGTCGCCGGTGCCGCCTTCCACCACGCCGACCAGCATATCGCGCAGCGTCGCAGCGGTCTCTTCCGAGCAGATGCGTTCGTTTATGACCTTTACAGGCAGCTCCTCCAGCTCGCCGTCGACGATGACACCTTTGCAGAAGCGCGGCTTCACCATCTTACCCTTGTTGGCCAGTGCGTTGTAGAAGGTCGCCATCCTCAGCGGCGATACAGCACTCGTGTATCCATAGCAGAAACGCAGAAAGTCGTTGTCGTAGGTCAGCTTGTGCGTGCGGCTCTTGTATTCCGTACCCACCAGGTCGACATCCAGTTTCTGGAACGGGAAGATTCTGGCCACCTGCGCAAACAGCGTGTCGCGACGGCTGTTGTTGTAGAATCTCCACGCCAACTCGCAGAAGGCCACATTCGACGAAACGGCTACAGCTTTCCACAATGGATACATTCCGTTCGGAATGCCGTGGTCCTCAACCATCTTGCTGTTCTTGCTGAACTGCTTGCGTCCCACGGGCAGCAGCATCGACGTGTCCAGGCTGAAGCTGGGGTCGTTGTACATTGCCGTCAGCAGGACGGGCTTGAAAATCGAACCGGGCTCGTACAGGTCGGTCAGCGACACGTTGCGGTAGGGCTGCTCCACATAGCGCCCCGTCGTGTCCAGTATCAGGCTCGAATTGACCAGCACATTGCCGGTCTCTACCTCCATAAGGATGGCGCATCCCGCCGTGCTGCCGTAGCGGCTCAGGGCCTTCTCGAGCGAATAGTGCGCAATGTCCTGCAGGCGCGTGTCTATTGTCGCCACGATGCTCTGGCCGTCCACCACGCGGTATTCGGGAATCGAGTCGGTCAGCAGGCTGTCGCTTTCCGAAACGGCAATGGTCGTTCCCTGTCGTACCGGTATCCACGAACCGCGCGTCAGGCGCCGACACAGCACCTTGCCGTCGCGACCCCTCAGGATCGAGTCATAGTAGCCCTCCAATCCCGTATAATTTTCCTCCAGATACGACGTGCTGATGCCTATCGTGCTCTCCGCCATATTGCCGTAGGTGTGGAAACGGCGGTTGTGTATCACCGACTTGCCGTCCACATACTTCACCACCGCGCGGCGCCAGCCCGGCAGGCGGCAGATGCGGTCCCAGTCGGAATAGGGCACGTGCCTCTTGATGCGCACACAGCCGCGAGGCTTCTTGGCGTTGCGCTTGCTGTCTATCAGCGTGCGGAACGACGCTACCGACGAGTCCGGGAACGCCTCGTGCAGTATCAGGCACACCGTGTCGATATATTTGTCATAGTTCGAGTCTGCTATCGTCTTCACGAAAATCGTGTCGTGCGTGCCCTCGCGGTATTTGATGTTGCCTTTGTTGTCCAGCTCAGGCTTGATGCTGAAGTCGAAATACAGGTCGCATTCCGGCACCGTCGTCGCCATAATCTTGCCGTCCGACGAGTAGATGTTGCCTCTGTGCGCCTTCATCGGCATATAGTCCTTGCTCATATTCGCCGCACGCTCGCGCCACATATCGCCGTCCACCCAAGTCACCTTTATGCCCGACCACAATATCGCCACCCCGAATCCCACTGTCAGGATCAGGAACAGCACCCCAATCTTCATTCTCGTCGTTATGCGGTCGTTATTCGACATATTATTTATTCTTTAATTATTGTAAATATTTTATTGTAAAACCAATTTTTTTAACTCTCAACTTTCAACTCAAAAGGTGGTCCCGCAACAAGTCCAACGTCCACGGTGTCCAGCTCGCGGTCGATGCGCGAGATGCGAATCGACTCCTGGAACTGCTTCTGCATCTGCACCCTTTGTTCGCGCAGATAGTCCACCTCCTTTTGCAGCGCATCCTTCTTCTTGTTCAGGCTCTCCACTGTGTAGCGCACCTTCACCATCAGCAGGCATCCGCCCAATATCAGCAGCAAAAGCGGTATCTGGCGCAGCACAAAGTGCGACCCCAGCATATCACCCCCCAGCACCTTCGCCAGGCTCCCCCTCTTGCTTCTATTGCTGCCGTTTTTCTCCATTGTTTTTTTCTTGATATATTGATAGTTGATATGATTAAATGCTTTCCGCTTTCCGCTTTCCGCTTTCCGCTTTTTCCGCCACTCTCAGTTTCGCGCTTCTTGCCCGGTTGTTGCGTTGCAACTCTTCGTCGCTTGCCGTTATGGGCTTGCGGCTTACCAGCTTCAGCTCCACCTGCGGCACACCATAAAAATCCTTCTCCACCTCGCCGTCGAAGTTGCCGGCGCGGAAGAAATTCTTCACCAGCCGGTCCTCGAGCGAATGATACGACATCACGCACAGCCTGCCGCCGGGATTCAGCAACTCCACGGCCTGCTCCAGCATCTGGCGCAGCGCTTCCAGCTCGCCGTTCACCTCGATGCGCAACGCCTGAAACAGCATCGCCAGCGTCTTGTTTTCGCGGCCGCGTGGCAGCAGATGCTCCACAGCCGCCTTCAGGTCGCTCGTGGTCCGAATCCCACTAGCCTTTCCGTTTTCCGCTCCCACATCTCCGCTTTCCGCTTCCACCGCTCTCCATTTCACTATGGCACGGGCCATTTGGCGCGCATTGGGCAGCTCGCCGTACAGGCGCAGCGTCCGCTCCAGTTCCTCTTCGCTGGCACTGTTCACCAGGTCCGCAGCCGTAGTCCCCTCGCGACGGTCCATCCGCAAATCCAGCGGACCATCCATACGCGTCGAAAAACCGCGTTCGCCCTCGTCCAGCTGATGGCTCGACACACCAAGGTCGGCCAGCAGACCGTCGATGCGGCGCACGCCATACAGGCGCAGAAAACGCTTCAGGTGGCAGAAATTCTCGCCAATCAGGCAGAAACGCTCGTCGTCAATAACGTTGCGCGCAGCGTCGCCGTCGCGGTCGAAGGCATAGAGGCGCCCGTCGGGTCCCAGGCGTTGCAGGATGGCACGCGAGTGGCCACCACCGCCAAACGTCACGTCGACATAAACCCCGTCAGGCCGGATGTTCAGCCCCTCAAGGCACTCATCCAGCATCACAGGCACGTGATATGTCCGCTCTTCGCTATGATTCTGCTGCATTGCTGATCCTCCCTAATCGTTCGTCGACCTTCTCGGCATAGCCTGTCGTCGCCTTGTTCAACTCGGCATAGGTGTCGCGATCCCAGATCTCCATAAACTTGCCAGTCGACAGCAGCACCAGCTCTTTCGAGTTCTTGATGCACTCGCGCTGCTCGCCGGGTATCACCAGGCGGTCGCTCGAGTCCATCTCGACGATGTTGCCGGCACTCAGCACGCGCAGCATCTTGCGGTCTTCGATTGAGTAGGGGTTCAGCTCTTTTTGAAGTTGTGCTATTTCCGCTTCGAAACTGGCGTATGTCCACAGCTCCAGGCAATTGGCATAGATGCTCGGACGGATGACAAAACGGCAGTCGTCGCCCTCCAATTGCTTTTTTATCGCAATTGGGAGCTTGAAACGACCGTTGCTGTCAAGCTTACAATACTCTATACCAATCAATAACGACATTTTTGCCTATTTTGTTTCAAAGTGTAAAAATACAAACTTTTTTCCAAAAAAAACCAATAATTCCCAAAAATTGTTTACAATTTCCAAATTTCTCCTTTCGATTACTCTTCTACGCATCTTTCTGCCAAAAGTTTCGTTTTTGTGTAAATCTTCTATAATGCATTGGTAAACAAAGACTAAGCATCCTTTGTTTGAAAGTGGTGGTTGCCGTTTTGCCCCTTTGTGGCCCTTGTTTCGACCTGTTGATAACTTTTTGGAAATTTGATATTTTTTTCCAAAACCATCTCCGACGCCCTTTGGCCATCTTCGACTGCCTTTGGACCGACCTTCGACGGCCCTTCGCCCATCTTTTGGTCGTCCTTTGTTCATCCTTCGCCAGACTTTTGTCTGACCTCCAACCGCCCTTCGCCCGATCTCCTGCCGACTTGCCCTGCCGTTTCGCTTTCCCGACCGCATCGAAGACCCCAAAAACCGGCCCGAAAAATTTTAACATTTCGACTGTTAAATTTAATAAAATAATGTTAAAATTCCTTCAAAAACGCGATTTTATAACGCATTGATTTCCATATACCATCTTCTTACCAAATTCTACCCAAATTCTTATCAAATTTTTGTTAAATTCTACTTCAGTAAAAGATTGTCAAATGTTAAATAGAATTTGAACAGTATAAAGT
>R22__coassemble_877_pt1 | contig 16875 bp, 15 predicted proteins | sample R22__metabat2_high_PE_041 | metagenome-assembled genome bin R22 | reverse complement strand
TATAAGATATATATAGGATATATATAGGAAATATATAGGAAATGGCGGAGCGGGTACGAGCCGAAACCGCTGCCGGGGATGGCGACGCCCTCAGAACCTGATGACGACGGGAATCGTTGCGGCTTTGACCGTCGGCAACGGCGTGTCTTTGTAAATTCTTTTTGTTATGTAGTGGCTCAAAACCGCTGACGCTGAGCCTACTAACGCCCCGACAAGGACGTCGGAGGGGTTGTGGACGCCTAGATAGAGCCGCGAAAAGCCTACGCCCGTGGCCCATAGCATACTGGGCACTGCGACGTACCACCGGGGGTGTGCGAGGCTCAGCGAGGTTGCAACGGCGAAACTCAGCGAGGTGTGCCCCGACGGAAAGGAGTAGCCGCGGACGGGATGCAGGGCCACCAGGTCGTCGGGGTAGGCCAGATAGGGGCGCGGCCGCCGGACGGCATTCTTCAGCCCTTCGGTGATGCCAAAGGCAATGATAAACGACAGGCCCGACGAGGTGGCCGAGAACTTCAGCCGGTCGTCTCCGCCGGCCCATCCGGCGGCAGCGAGCGACACGGGTACCGCCGGCGCCAGCACGAGCGAGTTGGAGGTCCACTGCATCGCGCGATCCATCGCTGGGGTGCGTTTTTGTTGCAGTGTGCGCAGGATGCGATAGTCGAGCGAAGGCCCGCCTGTGCCAAAGTCGGGGGTGCGGCTTTTGTCGTTAAGGGCTATGGTGTGTTGTCCGGCGGACAGCGTTTGCTGCTTCGGTGTGCCGGGAAACAGTGTTGCCATTGTGCCTTCGGGGACGCTCAGATGGAGCTCGCCGCTGCGAATCTCTATCTCGATGTCGCCAAAGGGTGTGGGCTTGACGGCCCGCAGCCATTCAACCCCCTCGCAGGGCTGCGGGTCGACGTAGAAGTGGCTGTAGCCGGGCTCTTCGGGGTTTGGGCGGATGCCGGCCAGTGCTTGATAGAACCAGGTGCCGATGCCGTTGTAGCAGTTGTGTACGTGGCTGCGGTCCTCTTTGCCGGGAAGGCCGCAACCCCACGATTCCCAAACGGAGAACGGAAAACGGAGAACGGAGAACGAGGCTGACGCATTTGGCTCTTCGCTTTCCGCTTTCCGCTCTCCGCTTTCCGCTCTTTCCGCTTCCATCATCCTCAGGTAGCCGGGGTAGTCGGGTTGGCGCAGCAGGGTTGCCATCAGGTCGGTCTGCCGTTCGCGGATGCACCATTCGGTGAAGATGGGTGTCCCCATAAGGCCGAAGGCGACGTGGTCGCGGTAGCGGCCGTGGATGTCTTTGATTAACTGCGCCTTGACGGCGGTGGCGGTGGCGCTGTCGGGCGGAATGCCCATCAGCAGGGCGTAGGCCATATCGAGCGGCGTGCCGTTGGCGTAGGTGTGGGTCTCGGGGTGGTAGAAATGGCGGTGGATCGCCTCCACGACTTTTTTGCGCCTTTCGGCAAAGCGCTCTGCGTCAGCCGGATGACGGGTCATAATGGCCATCTGCTCCATATTCGATAGGCATTCGGCGATGAAGCAGCTGCTGGCGTGCGGCACGCTCTCGCCACCGATGTCGACGCCGTCGGGTGCCAGCCAGTCTGCCAAGAACCACGAGTGCCGCTCGGTGTCGCCCCACGGCTGCAGGATGCCGTCTGCGCTGTGCCGCTCGATGTAGTCCATCCAGCGGCACATATCGTTGTAGTAGAGGTCGATAAGGCTGCGGTCGCCGTAGTTGACGTAGGTGCGCCACGGGGCCTTGACGATGAAGCCCTGCCAGTAGGGGCCGCCGCCGGTGCGGAAGGCCGGGGCCACATAGGGCAGGTCGCCCGTGCTGTCCAGCGCGACGTGCCAGGCTTGCATCCACTGTCGGTAGGTGTCGCGGACGTCCCAGAGGGTCTGCAGGGTGTTGGTGCTGCTGTTGCCGTCGCCGCCGTAACCCATACGCTCGATATGCGGGCAGTCTACCATATATCCGCTGAATGTGAGGCAACTGAGTGTGTATTTCACCATATCGTGGATGGCGTTCAGGCGCGGGTCGCTGCACTCGAAGTGGGCTCCGCCAAAGGGATCGACGGCGCTGATTTGCTGGGCGTTGGCAGATGCAACGGTGGTGCCTTTGACTCGCACATAGCGGAAGCTGTGGGTGTGGAAACGGTTACGGAATATATCCTTCCCGCTGCCATCGCTGACGTAGATGTCGGTCTCGGTGTGTGGCGGCTTGGCACCGCGATGGTCGAGGTATTCCATTGTCGCCTGCTGTCCGGCGGCCATCGAGTCGAATGCCACTACCAGCCAGCCTGTCACCACGCGGCCGAAGTCTAACAGGATGCTGCCGTCGGGCTCTTTTTCGATGTTTTTCAGCTTGATAATGTCGACGATGCGGTTGCCTTCGAACTCCTGTTGCCTAACCGTGATGCCGCTCGCATCATAGACCGATGCCGGTCGCCAATGCTCACGTACCCGTGCGTCGTAGCGCTCGCCGCCGAACTGTACTGGTTGCCAGCTGCCGGTGTAGCTGTAGGGCGAGGGCGAGGCCTGCCAGGTGCTGTCGGTCCATAGGACGTAGTCGATCAGACCGCACTCTTTGTCAGCCACTTCGCTCATCAATGCAGCCTTCGCCACCGCCGGCGTGCCATAGATGCGTCCCCAGCCCTGACCGAGCCAGAGCATCACCTCGTTGTCGCCTTCGCGAACGAGGTCGGTGATGTCGTAGCTTACCTCCAGAGCGCGCTTGTCGAGTTGCGATACGGCGGGTTGCAGCACCCGGTCGCCCACCTTCACGCCATTGATATAGAGCTCGTGGTAGCCCAGCGATGTTATGCTGATGTGGAAGGTGAGCGTCTGAAAATCATAGCGTTTAAGCTCGCTCTTCTTTACGGTGAATGTCTTGCGCAGCTTGGGCGTTTCGGCCCATCCGCTCTCCGTCCGGCAGCCGATGAACTCTTGCGCTTGGATGTTTGTCGCACTCAGCAGCAGAAGTAAAGCTAATAGTATTTGGCGTTTTAGGAAGCGAAGCATTTGGTTAAGGGCTGGAGGGTTAATATGTTAATAAGTTGATTTGTTGATACGTTTGTATGTTAAGGTTGGGGAATTGCTTCAATTCTCTTGAATGTTCCCCATATTGGATGGTTCCGGTATGCTTCTACAGCGTTGGAAGGAACACGCAACACTGCCGTAGGAGGCAGCTGATAGAAAGTCGTCACAGCCACCTCGGGAGGCACAGGAGCCAGCATCCGTACCTCACGCAGATTCAAGCATTCGGTGAAGCTGTAATTGCCAACCTTGCGCACCTTAGGCCCCATATACACTACTTGCAAGCTGTCGCAATAGGCGAAGGCGTAGTCGCCGACAATTTCAAGGCTGTCGGAGAGGACTAGTGTATCTATGGCCGTTTCGTAGAAGGCGCCGTGACATATCTCCCTCATCTGTGGCGACAGCACCAGCTGTCGCAACTGGCTGCTTTTGGCGGCGAGGTTGTGGACGGCTGTATGGGTGCCGCCCTTAAACTCTATACGTTTCAAACCAGCCACATTGCTCAAAAAATCAACTGGCAACTGTTCGACACCGGTGTCGATGATAACGTTGGAAAGGGCCATACAGCGGTAAAAATAGCTGTACTTCATTATCGAGTCGTGATGCGCACCCTGGCAGTCGCGAGCCTTCCATATCAGTGTGGTAAGACTTGTACAGTCGTTGAAAGGCATAATGCCCATCTGCTGCAAGCCGTAAGGAATCACCAATGTATCTCGCAACGATATGCAACCGACAAAGGCTTCGTTACCAATGCTGCGAAGGCTTTCGGGCAGCTTGACTGAGGTGAGTTTTGCATTGTCCTTGAATGCACAGTTGTCTATGGCGACCACATCCCACGTAAAGCCCCGATGGTTCACACTGGCGGGAATGACCATATCGCCTTCGGGCTTGACGATCCCTTCTGGCCAGGGCGCCCATTGACTGGAAGTGGGTGGAACGACCTCTACCAACCGTTGGGGCACACGGCTCATCTCCCGCATCCATATTGTCTGCCCACTCTCCAGCCGTACTTCAAAACGTTTGGATGACGGAAGCAACATAATAACAATCAGTATGACAATCATCAGTGCAATGAGCATCCAGATGGACCAAGTGGGGAACATCAGCCTGCGCAGCGATGCCACCGACTGGGGACGACGGTTGGGATCCAGCCTTGTGGCGCAACGCAAAGCCACAGAATAATGTTTTCCAAACAGGGACTCCATCACACGCCCCAACGAATAGATGTCCGAGCGGCTGTCGGTCGCGCGTCCCTCGCGTTGCTCGGGCGAGGCATAGTTCTCTGTCCCTGATGCCTGTTTGAGGGTCGCATATTGTGGGCCGTCACTCAATCCGAAGTCGATGAGTTTCACTCGCCCGTCAGCGGTGACGATAATGTTCGAAGGCTTTATGTCACGGTGGTAAATACCTCGGCTGTGAAGATACTCAATAGCGTCGAGCAGCTGACCAAACACGCGCTTCAGTTCTGCCTTGCGCCTGCCTTTTTTCCACTGGTCGAGGGGCTTGCCGTCAACCCATTCCATCACTATACAGCGGCCGGCAATAGCATCGTCCTCCAAACTCTCGACACGAACCACATAAGGACTGTCAAGTCCCACGCCGATGCTATACTCCTTGTACAACCACTCTTCATAAACAGGATTTCCCCGAAATTCCTTCCGTAAACCTTTAAGAACATACCATCGTCCAAAGCGACGCGCACGCCACAGGATATGGCTCTCACTTTGTCCTATCTCTTCGTATGACGAGAAAAAAGGCTCGGTGATGCCGGCACCGCCCGACACAATTCCAGATGGTGCATTGCTCAGCATCTGGCACCTCCTGTATTAATTATGAGTGCGTTATATTGATTTGCCATAATCTTATTCTTCCTGTTTCAGTTTGCAAAGGTATGATTTTTTTTGCATCTTCAATCGTCAACCTTAGTCTTTAATAGGCACAGAATAGAAGCGGACCAAAACGGTTGTGCTGTATTTCAGATATTTTTAGTACTTTTGCATTCGATTTATGAACCATTTAGACAATAGTACCATAGAAACTTTGCGACGCCTCATTTGCGAGGCTGCGGGCTGTGAAGCGGGGTCGCCTGCCGACTTCTACACCCTTATGCTTTTCATTGAAAGTCGCACACGCGAAACTGTCGGCCTCACCACGGTCAAACGTTTCTGGCAGTATGGAGGTCTCAGCTCCAAGCCACGCCAAAGTACTCTCAATGTTATGGCTCGATCTATTGGTTACCGTAACTATGACGACTTTTGTGAGCATTACGGCGACTGTACACCATCGAGCGACATTGTGCTTGGTGAAGGGGTTAAAGTGAACGATTTAAAGCCTGGCGACAGACTTATGCTGCGCTGGAACCCAGGGAGAGAAGTTGTTCTGGAATACTTGGGCAACAGCACATTTCGTGTGCTAAGCAGTGAGGGTAGCAAATTGAAAGCCAACGACACATTCCAAGCCGCCTTTTTCGCCCTGGGCCACGCTGCAATGCTCGCCAATGTGATACACGGCGATTCCTCCTGGCCCCTCTACGAGATAGGCCAGCAGGGAGGCCTGACACTTGTCCGCCGCCTCTCATCAGTAGGCGAATAGTCCACAAACATTATCACAAATACCGTTAAAACATCATTTCACTAAGTGATTCTGATAATCTGCTTCAGGACTTTCTATAAGGAAGTCCTGTTTTGTTGTGTTAATTTTCAATATATTACAAAACGGACCAAAACGGTTTAAGATTGTGTCGTAATAATGTTTAAATTTGCACATCATTTTAAACAAAATAGTTATGGGACTCTTAAACAACATCAAAGACGCTTTCAACAAGGCAGAATTCACTGTAGCACCAAACAAGAAACTGAAGACCATCTCGGCCGATTTCAAGAAAAACTTTGACTTGACGCTGGCTTTCTACAAGGGCGTGCAGCTTGCCGACCCCGAGATGACCCTCGCGGCCCTCAACAGCAAGACCACCAAGGAGGTGAACACCAAGGCCGACGGCCTGAAGATCAAAGGCTCGATGAAAGTGGGCGATGCCGAGAAACTCTTCGACCAGAACTTCGGCGTCACCGTCCAAATCAAGGACAAAGCCGGCAAGGTCCTCGTCCCCAACAATATCACCATCGGCCAGGCCGCCAGAGGGGAGTATTGATTTATAAATATTAAAAACGACAAATTATGAGACTAAACAAAGACAATTGTTATGCAGACTGTTATGACAGTCTAGGTACAGCCACATTAGTGGCAGAAACATGGGATTCAAGTTTCCCCAAAGCCAGGGTCATTGAAGTACCCAAAATATGGAGAGAAAATGGGAAACAATACAAGGTAACATATGCTCGCATCAGTGGTGGTGTTGCCACCGCACTCTATGGAACTTCTTTTATTGTTAAGGCTCCAATTGGATGCGATGTTAATTGTCCTTATGCGGAAAGGATAGAATACTATGATTAAAAGTATCAATCAAACTATGCAGGTTATAGTAGAGCAAGAACTCAACCGAGAACCTTCCTCTCTACAACAGGCAACATACAATGACCAGCGGGCGTTGATTAATGCAATCTTTAATAGGAAGGGTTACACCGTGGGCGACGTTATGTTACGCCTAGTAGTCATCGACTCGCTCTATTCCACCAATGCGGCCTACAGTTACTTTTCGTTCGAGGAGATGGCGGAAAAGATATGCGCCATCGGAAACGAACAGGCTGCACAGGACTACTTCTGCTCTGTTGCCACGACGGGAGAAGACCCCAGAAAGCTTTTCCGCGAGCCATACGGCATCCGCAAAAACCTTGCCGAAGGTAGCATGCAGATGTCGCTCCTGTCGAAATATGCTTATTATTCGCTGCTTCAAGATTCCAAACGCTACCCCTTGGGCTTCCCTATCTACGACCGCTTGGCTAAAGAGTCATACCCCACCGTATGCAAAATGCTTGGCTTGAAGAAGGCGCATAGTCTACCTGCCCTCGACACACCAGAGATTGGCGACTACATCGAGTGCATCGGACAGCTTCGCAAGGCACTCTTCGGTGACAGCAAAGAGCTTTTCTGCGGCTATCAGCAGTATGACATATTGGATGCCTACCTTTGGCGTATGGGCAAATTCGAAGACGGCAACCTGTCTCTTCTGCTCGGAAGGACCGACTACATACAGTTTGTGAAAAACCTCGGTCTTGAGGCCAAGGCTAATGAAGACGACACAAAGTACCGCGAGCGTATGGTCGTGAAGTATGCCGGAACGCCTGCTGTTGATTCTAAAGGCAAGTTTGACTTCAACAAGGCTGTAGTGTGTAATCTTTTGAAAGATAAAAATCCTTTCAAAGGCATCGGCAACGAGGCCTATCTAAACGCCCTGTTACAACATTGGATGCAGTTCTATCAAGTAAAGAAAAAATAATAACTCAATAAAATATGGACATTCAGACAACCAATTATCCGAGCACCGCAAAAGTGCTGGTGCGCAGTGAAAACATGAGCCGTACGGCCCTGGGCATCGCCCACGCCTACCTGCTCATCTACCCCAACTCGACGGTGGAGAGCCTCAACAAGGCCTTCCCCAAAGAGGAGTTCGGTCAGGGGAGCGACCTCTTCTTTGGCCCCAACGAGCGTAAGGCATACGTCGAAGCCCACAAGAACGACGAGAAGAGTCTCCGCACCAACTACTTCTTCGAAGAGAAGAACGCTATGCTCAAGCTTAAAGACGGTAGTGAGGTGGCCGTGCTTCAGATGTGGAGCAGCGACAAGTTCCCCAAACTAGTGGAATGGGCCAAGCGCTACGACATCTACGTGGCCGAGTTCGCCAAAGGCGCCAAGGGCAAAATGGGCTTCTTTGAACTGGAATACCTCAACAACTGGAAACCCGTCGTCGTCGAGAAGGTGGTGGAAAAGAAGCATATCCCTTGGTGGGTATGGCTGCTGGGTATCATTCTTCTCGCCATCATTATCTTTCTGCTGATGCGTTCGTGCAACAAAGAACCTGAGACCGTCATAGTGCGAGACACTGTCACGCAAACAGAGCAGGTCGTCGTCGAGGTGCACGATACACTTTATGTGCAACAACTGGCCGAGATAGAAGATAATTTCAATGCTGCAGAATTCCAGAAAGGCAAGTCAGACCTGAGCCGTGACGCTGAATTTGTGCTGCACGACTTGGCCAAGCTGATGAACCAATATCCAGAGTTGCGCCTGCGTATTGAAGGCCACACCAGTGCCGAGGGCGACGCCAACTTCAACCAGAAGCTCAGTGAGGCCCGCGCGCAGGCCGCCGTCACCTTCCTCGTGGAGCACGAGGGCATCGACGCCAACCGTCTAGAGGCTGAAGGCTTCGGTAGCAGCAAGTTGAAGAACGCCGACGATCCGATGGCTCCGGAGAACCGCCGTACCGAGTTTGAGATTATCTAAAAACCCGTTTAAAAAATAATTCCAATTTATCAACCCAATAAAAACATCATAAATTATGGAAATCAAAGTTGATGGACGCCTTTTGGTGTCGACGCTCTGCGAGCGCTTTAAAGAAGAATTTGGTGGTACGCTGCGTGTGTACCAAGGGCAGAAACGTCTCACTGGTAGCGAGAAAGTAAGTGAAATTGCCGGCAAGACCGGCAGTTACGAGTGCCGTGGCAGCAAGACAGTTGGCGGCTTCGAGAAGGATATGATGGAGAACTTCGGCCTGAAGGTACAGGTGGCTTCTGCCGACGACTGGGTACTTGCTCTTGACGAGATGACCCTTGCCAAACTGCCCGAAATTCCCAAAAACGCTAAAAAGGCAGATATGGATGCCCTCAAAGCAAAATATGCAAAATAAAAGAATAAACCAATATAACCCTTTTAAATCTTAATAATTATGGCAGAATTTAAATTAGATGGCCGTATGAAGGTCAAAAGTCTGAAGGAAAACTTCAACAAATGTTTTGGCGCTACGCTGCGCGTGTACACCACTCCGGCTTGCAAGCAGTTTGCCGACGACAACGCCACTTTGGCCAGCATCCGCGCCGAGGGCGCCAAGGGCGGTGAACTCACCGTAGGCGGCAACCTCCGCGTGGGCAACTTCGAGGACAAGCTGAAAGAAATGTACGGCATCGGCGTACAAGTTGCCAACAAGGACAACAGCAAGCTTGCCGACAACACCGTCACTCTCGTGGCTGCGGGCAAGTAATGTCAACCCCAATCCGGCAGATGGGAGACTGTCCGCCGGGTTCCATTTTTAAACTACATTATTATGAGCGTAGAATACTATCGCAAGCGCCTTATCGACCTGCGGGCCGATGTCGCTAAGGAGCGCGAAGCAAAGAAGAAAGACAATGCACATTATGCAGATCTCGTCAAGCGTGCCACCAGCACCAGCAGTAAGGCCAGCTACCGTAAACAGAAAATCGACCACGCCGCCAGCCACGACCGTCGTATCGAGAGCCTGAAGCGCGAGATTGAACGGGCCAAAGAAAGCTTGGCACGTGAGCGTGCTGCCGCCAAGCGGAAATGAGGGTCTTAATGCGTTAGTGCGTTAATGTGTTAACGTGTTAATGTGTTAATGTTTGAATGATGAAGAAATTCAAGCAAGAGTTGGCTCGTGTCTTCGATGACAACCTGCGCACAAGACAATGGCAGAACTGGGTAGACTATGCTATCATCGGACTGATTGTCATCAGCACCGTAGAGGTCTTTCTTTCGACGTTTGACGGCATTGCCGAACGCTATGGGAACTGGCTGAATGCCATAGATCTCTTTACAACAGTGTTCTTCACTATCGAAGTGACGCTACGAATATGGTGTGCCGACCTCATCGCTCCCAAATACAAAGGACTCTGGGGTCGTGTTCACTACTGTTTTTCGTTCTACGGGCTTATCGACATCCTGTCCACTTACACCTTTTACATTGCTTTTCTACTGCCAATCCCTTATTCTTTGCTCAAGGCATTAAGAATAGCGCGTTTGATGCGTGTGTTCCGCTACCTCAAGGCCTTCCGCATACTCTCAAAGGCCGTCAGCAGCAAGAGCCGAGAATTATTGGTGTCGCTGCAATTCCTCGCTATCGTGACACTGATTCTTTCGTTTATTCTCTATTTCGTCGAGCACGAAGTGCAACCCGAGGTGTACGAGAATGGCTGGACGTCGGTGGTATGGGCCTTCGCCCAGTATATCGGCGATCCTGGCGGATTTGCAGATATGCCACCCTTAACTCTCGCTGGTCAAATCATTGCCTGTCTGGTGGGTGTCCTCGGCATTGCCATATTCGCTGTGCCGGCAGGACTTATTGGATCGGGATTCAGCGAGGTTATGGAAGCAGAACAAAAGGAGATGGAACTTAGGGTTAATGCAATGGCAATCAACGAGATGATGCTGGTCAAAAGCATAACTCGCGAAGGAATATATTGGCCTGCCAAGAACATTAGTTTTGGTGACTTGACTCTCAAATTGAATCTTACGGAAGAAGAGATTATCAAATCGGTTGCATCAAGTAAAAACCTACGAGTCAAAAACCTCGCGGCCGCTGTGCTGGAAGGCCCCAAAATGGATATGATGGTGGTGAACCAATACTGTGTCAACGAGGAGTACGGCAGCCACGTGGAACGCGGCTCCAGCGTAACTATCGTCAACCCAATTGGAGTAGGTGACAACGGATTGAGCTATTTCGACTGGCATATAGCACAGCTTGGCGGTTTTAACTATGTGGCCAACGAATGTTACTCTATGCAACATCACGACCGCACGAAACGATGCACATTCTATTCTGTCACGGCTAACACACAAGCCAATCCAGCCTTTCATCTTTTTGCCAACCACATTCTCGATGGTCGTACCAAGGATGATTGGATTATAGTAATTGTAGGCGAGCAGCGTGTAAAGAACAAAACAGACATCCACTTCGAATTTGGCGGTGAAACTGGCGAAGAAAGCTTTGACTTTGAGGGAGGTATCGCTTCCAATCGTACTACTGTTCGTAAACTTTATGACAATATGCGTGACGCACTTAAGCAGAGCGCGAATCTAGTCGTCGATGCCCACCAAGTACAACCACGACTACCCGATAATGCTCTGGCCCGGCACTTGCAAGCAAAGACAGAGGCCAACGTGCTGCAGCTATCGGTGTCATACAAACTGATGGTGTTCGACAACGAAGTGCATAGCGCAATTGTAAATATTGCAGATGTGTTGAATCGAAACCTAGAATGCAAAAATCGTAGTGGACTGCACAAGAAAGAATATCTTGTCCGTCCAATCGACTCGGACTATTGGAAGAATCTCTACGGAGTGGAATACGAAGACACTAATAACTGAACAATTATGGCAATATTTCTCTGGATTTTTCAATTTATTAGCCCAATAGCTTTTTTCATCGGATGCTTTTACTTGCTCGAGGATCCCGATCCGCTGGCCCTGATCTTTGGTGGAGTGTCTGCTGTTCTTGGACTCATTGTCGGAATTGTGGGTTGGGCAGACACCGTGCCGCCGCGTTGGTTCTGGATAAAGAGCAGTATGGATCTCGCCGGCAGCCGCATTATGACAGCACTCGGCTATGCTGTCCAGTTCTTCTTCATTCCACCTGCTGTCATTGGAATCATAGAAGTAATATGATTGAGCAAAAGATATATAAACTTTCAGAATGCACAAAATATTATTTATTAAAAACAACTTAGGACAATGAAAATTAAAAAACTAAATTATTCTGTTATTGCATTGGCACTGCTAATGCTGACAGGATGCTCCGCCAAGGAGAAGCAAATTGAACAACGAGTGCAACGTATGGCCGAAGCTGCCGAATTGGGCACCGTAGAGTACAAAGTCAAAAAGATCGTAAAAACAAATGACAATCAATGGTACAGTGTTGGCGATCGCAAAATTCTATTCCAAAGTACAGCCTATTTGAAGGCTGGCGTAAAACTTGATGGGTTTACTGCCGACAAGGTGAAAATCAATGGCAAGGATGTTACCGTCACTTTGCCGCACGCAGAACTGCTTTCCTTCAATATGCCCGCAGAAGAAACAGAGACAGTCTTTGAGAATTATGGTTTCTTCCGTAGTAGTTTTAGCGCTGAGGAACAAAATCATATTCTTGAGCTGGGCGAGAAGGACATCCGTGAGGATGTGCCTAACTTGGGTATCTTGCAGGACGCTGAGCAAAACGTCTCGGATATATTCACAGCAATGCTAAGTCAAATGGGTTTCCAAACTATTAACATAAACTTTGAGGAGGTAAAGAAATGAAAACACTAAGAAAAATCATAACATTTTTAACCGTCATCATCGTGGTTGGTGCAGGTCTATATGTGGCCTACAAATTCACACATATGTTTGATTTCCTCAAGCGTGAACTATCCATCGAAAAGACTGCAAATGTCGTTGAAGAAGTGAAGAAAATTGGTGAGTTTACTACCGCTTGCTATTACGAGGAATTGCCTCTATGCGACATACGTGTTGATACTATTAAGCGAGAAGGTCTTTTCGGTATTGGTGCAGGTAAATCCTTCAAGGAAAACGAGATTGTCCTTGTTGGTAAAGGCCGTGTACGTGCAGGATTTGACTTGTCAAAAGTAAAGGAAGGCGATATGGATGTTCACGGAGATACACTGGAAATGAAACTCCCGCAGGCTGAGATGTTTGACATCATTATGAATCCCTCCGACTTTACAACCGAATATGAAAGCGGCACTTGGAGCCACGAGCTCACCAAACCCATAAAAGAACGAGCAAAAGCTGATTTGGAGAAGAATGCCATTGATTACGGCATCCTCCAAAAAGCCGAGGAGAGCGGTTTGAAACGTCTCGAGATGCTATTCAAGACTTTCGGATTCAATACCGTCATACTTACTGTACGTGAGGAATAAAAGGGATAGTAACCATTATTCATTGTTGCGTGTCTCCGACACGCGATGGGTAAAGGCGTGATAAATACCCCACACTGCGCGACTTGCAGCCGCTTAGTGTGGGGTTATTGATGTGGCGTCTCCATCTTACTGCTCGGTACTGCAGATTCTTCTTGGCTCTCACGACGAAGTTTGTGACGACACGACGAAACTTGTCGTTATTCAAGAATTCAACCAATTGAGTAAAAACGTATTTGTCTTGATTCATATGCAGGGGGTATCTCCTGCTTTAAAGGTTAAAGTTTAAAGGTTACCTCTAAAAATTATTTTTTTAACGGCGAATTAGTCGAATTGGGCGAATTAATAGGTTGCTATTAAGAAATTTGTTTTGCAAGCAAAACGCGAATTGAACGAATTTTTAGATTTGACCTATACTTCATTTTATTTGTTTCGTTTCACTACAATCGAAGCCTCCTTCTCTTTTGGCGAACAATAGGATGTGTACAGGTCCTCGTGCTCTTCCTTGAAGGCTTTGCTGTCGAACTGCATAACGGTTCTGGCTGGATAATAGCTGACGCTGTACCTCGCAGAATTCAGTTTTTCCATATCTCGTTGCTCCATTTCCTGTAGTATCTGCGAACGGATAGCGTCAATCTTTTCTTCTATTTCTGCCTTTTCGGTCTGAAGACGATACAATTCTTGCTCATAATGTTCAAACCAATCATCCTGTGGCTCATCCTCTTTTGTTGCAATATCCAATTTTTTGATTCTTGATTTTATGGCTCCGTTGTTCCGCTCCATCATTATAGCTATCTCTTCTACAGCACGACCTTCGTCGACATACTGCCTGAGTTGGTCGTCATCCTCTTCCGTCCAAGGGGCGTAGGCTTTGGCGTGAAGCAGCTTCTGCTGTTCCATATAAGATAATGGTTTCTCTGTAGTTGCTGTTGCTGCATCGGGAAACGGGTGCTCATCCTGCTCAGTGGCATATTCCTTGATAACCTCAAGAAACTCAGTTCCAAAGTTGTCTCGTTTGTGTTCTCCGATGCCAAAGGTGTTTCCAAAAGCGGCGAGGGTGGTTGGTTTTTCTGTTGCCAGATGATGCAGCGAACGGTCGGACAGAACAATATAGGCGGGCCAATGATGTATGTCGGCAATACGTTTCCTGACCTCTTTCAGCTTGTTGAAGAGTTCTGTGTTTTCGCTTGCACCTGCATTCTCGATGCTTTTCAGGCTCTCTTCGCGTTGCCTCTGCCGTCGCGCCTTCACGCTAAAGTTCTCACGACTGATTACGGCTAATTGAACTGCCCGTTTGCCATATAGCACTTCCTGTCCCAATTCGGTAATGTGAATATGCCGGTCGTCGTTGTAGGCAATCTCAATGAATCCCATCTGTAGCATCTGTAGCAGGTAGTCGTGCCAGTCGCGAAATGAGATGTCGCGTCCGGCTGCAAAGGTTTTCAAAAGATTGTATTGGTGTGAGACTACATCGGGTGACATCGCACCTTTCAGAATGTCGATTGTTGTGTTAAATCCAACGTTCTCGCTTGTTCGCATAATGACGGACAAGGCCTTTTGTACAATTATCGTGCCGTCGAACATTTGGGGAGGTGTATGACACACATCGCAGTTGCCGCATCCCTTGTCACTTGTCTCGCCAAAGTAATTCAGCAGGATGCGACGTCGACAAACCCGAGCCTCTGCATACTCCTGCATTCGGTGTAGTTTCTCCAGGTTTATCTCCTGCTGACCACTCTCGTCTGCAAACTTCCGAAGCGTGATGATATCCCCCAGATTATAGTAAAGCACTGTTTCGCAAGGCAGACCATCACGGCCGCCGCGTCCAATCTCCTGATAGAAACTCTCGATGCTTTTTGGTAGGTTATAGTGTACCACAAACCGCACATTGCTCTTGTCGATACCCATACCGAAAGCGATAGTGGCACAAATAACCTGAATGCGGTCTGCCACGAAATCATCCTGCACGCGGTCTCGCTCCGAGTTTGGCAATCCGGCGTGATAGACACCAGCCGCAATGCCTTGCTGCTGCAACTTTTCCGTCAATTGTTCCGTTGTTTTGCGTGCCAGACAATAGATGATGCCGCTCTCGCCGGGATGTCTTCTTATGAGTTCCACAATAGAACGCAGTTTCTCGCGAGCCGAGTAACCGCGCTTCACGTCGAGACTCAAATTGGGACGATTGAACGAACCGATAAACGTCCGGGCATCAGTGATGTCCAGCTGCTTCAGGATGTCCTGCTTGGTTATCTTGTCGGCTGTTGCCGTAAGTGCCATAATGGGCACACCCGGAAACAATTTGCGCAACTGGCCCAACTGCGCGTATTCTGGTCGGAAATCGTGTCCCCAACTAGAAATGCAATGTGCCTCATCTATGGCAATGAGCGATAGATGTGCCTGTTGAAGGATGTTCATCATACCGCCCACCAGTCGTTCGGGCGATATATAAAGCAGTTTTATCTTTCCTTCTAAACAGCGGTTGATGATGTCGCGATTCAGTTCCTCGTCGTTGCTGCTGTTCAGTGCCTCTGCCGCAATGCCATTAGCCTGCAATGCCCCCACCTGGTCTTTCATCAGCGAGATGAGTGGTGACACGACTACAGCCAACCCTTCCATTGCCAGAGCAGAAATCTGGAAACAGAGCGATTTGCCGCCTCCGGTAGGCATTAGCACAAGCGAGTCGCCGCCACTGATTGTATGCAGGATAATCTCTTCCTGCATCGGCCGGAAATTGTCATATCCGAAATGAGTTTTTAATAGCTTGTGCAAAATGTCGTTGGTCATACTGCTTTATTTAAAAACGTTTTTATTTTTGTCATTCTCGGCGTGGTCGAAGGAATATTGCAAAGCGTCTGAGGAACAATAGTGTCTGTTTACGATATTGCCTACAGGTTCACCTTAAACTTATGCTTCCCGCTCCCAACGTTCTTAACGCCCGAAGGCAGGTGGACTTCGGCGGTGGTGTTTGGCGGGATGACGATGGTCCATTCGATGCCTTTGCCGTTAAGGCGCCAGTGGCTCTCGATGGTGCCGCTGACGGAGCGGTAGGTGCAGTCGACGCGGTTGAGGCCTTCGATGAAGGTGGGGCGGAACTGTATTTTGCTGTATCCAGGCTCGAGGGGGCGGATGCCGGCGAGGTATTCGTATTCCCAGATTAGCAGGTCGCCGAGCAGCATCACGTGGTTTGCGCTGTTCATCGAGGCCAATAATTGGCCGTTCGCTCCCATAAGGTCGCGTTCGCCGCCTGCGTCGCCGTTCCAGAGCTCCCAGATGGTGGTGGCACCGCGCCGGGCCATATATCCCCAGGAGGGGTAGGTGGTGTCGGTGGCCAGATGGAGGGCGAGGTCGGCGCGGCCGTAGTGGGTGAGGGTGCGCATCAGCTGCTGTATGCCGACCACGCCAGTGCTGACGTGGCCGCCGAAGTCGTTATTCGTTTTGTTGATGATGTTGGCAAAGACCTTGTCCTCAAGCTTGTTGGGCACCATACCGAACCAAAGCGGCAGGATGTTGGCGGTGACGGTGCCATTGGCGTAGTTGCCCGTCGTGGTGTCGAGGTAACGACTGTTATATATGGTCGTTATGGTGTCGTATTCCCGTTGGAAGAAGTCGGCATCATTGTCCTTGCCGAGCCGGATGGCGAAGCCTTTCATTATGTTGCAAAGATAGGCATAGAAGGGTGTGCTGATGGCGGCGGCCTCGGTGATGCGGCTGGGGTCCTTGGAGTGTATCATTTCGGGGCTTTCGGGCGGCATACACCAGTCGCCGTAGCAGTCGCGCGTCATTATGCCTTCCTTGCAGTACCACAAGCGCATATGCAACAGCCATTTGCGCATAGCGTCGTAGTGGCGGCGCATCGGCTCGATGTCGCCGAAGCGTGTGTGGAGCATATGGGCCACGGTGACGAAGGCGCCGGGCCAGGTTATATTGTCGGTGTAGTTGCGCCAGTAGGCGGGGGCGACGTCGCTGAGCTGCCCGTTGGGCCACTGGCAGTCCTCGAGGTCCTGCAGCCACTTGGCGTAGAGGCGGTGGTTGTCGAAGA
>R22__coassemble_862_pt1 | contig 17064 bp, 13 predicted proteins | sample R22__metabat2_high_PE_041 | metagenome-assembled genome bin R22 | reverse complement strand
CAAGTATATCTGTAATCAACTTAAGTCCAAATAGTAAACTTTATACAAGTAATACAAATATCCTTGAACTTGTTCGGATTGTCGGAAATGAGGAATTGAGCATAAAACAGATGATGGAGAATAAAGGCTTGAAAGACAGAAAGAACTTTTTGGAATATCACCTTGAACCCGCGCTAAAAGAACGGTTTGTACGCCGAAAATACCCCGACCGGCCAAACCACCCCCAACAAAAATATTTGCTCACGGCAAAGGGCGTGGCTCTATATAATGAATTAATAAAAGGAGAATAACATTATGCCGTACTTCAACGAAAAGCAGTTGGAAGAATCGATTATAGCCCTGTTGCAGGAACAGGGATACGAACACGTGAAAGGCGAAGCGATTGAGCGCGACCTTGACGAGGTGGTGCTGCGCGACGACCTGCGGACATATCTGCGCAACCGCTACAGTAGCGACGGCATCACCGACACCGAGGTGGAAGCCGCCATACGCGTCATCGTGCAGAAGCAGGGTCTGTCACTCTACGAAGAGAACCGGCACACGATGAGCCTGCTGATGGACGGCTTTTCGCTGAAGCGCGAGGACGCTTCGAAGCAGAACCTCTACATCTACCCCATCGCCTACGACGAGAAGAACCTGCGTCACAATATCTTCAAGGTGGTGAACCAGTTCGACATCGTCGAAGGCGAGCACCGCATCCCCGACGCCATCGTCTTCGTCAACGGCCTGCCCGTGGTGGTATTCGAGTTCAAGAATGCCCTGAAGCAGAACACCACCATCGAGGATGCCTACAAGCAGCTCACCATCCGCTACCGGAGGGACATCCCCTCGCTGTTCAAATACACGGCCTTCATCGTCATCTCTGACGGGGTGAACAACAAGTTCGGCACGCTCTATACGCCCTACGAGTTCTTCTACGCCTGGCGCAAAGTGAATGCCAAGGACAAGGCGGGCGACGGCATCCACTCGCTCAAAACCATGGTAGCCGGCCTGTTCCGCAAGGACAGACTGATTGATGTGATTCACAATTTCATCTATTTCCCCGACACCTCGAAGGACGAACGCAAGGTCATCTGTCGTTACCCGCAGTATTTCGCGGCACGTTCGCTCTATCAGAATATCCTCAACCACAGCAAACTCAACCCCGGCGGCGACGGCAAGGGCGGCACCTATTTCGGTGCCACAGGCTGCGGCAAGTCGTTGACAATGTTGTTCCTGTCGCGCCTGCTGATGAAGAGCAAAGCCCTGTGCAGCCCTACCATCATCCTTATCACCGACCGCACCGACTTGGACGACCAGCTGTCGCGCCTGCTGCTGAATGCCAAGCAGTTTATGGGCGACAACACGATAGAGCAGGTAGAGAGCCGCGACGACCTGCGACAGAAACTGCAGGGGCGCACCAGCGGTGGCGTGTTCCTGACGACGATACAAAAATTCTCCAAAGACATCAACCTGCTCTCCAACCGCGCCAACATCATCTGCATCAGCGACGAGGCCCATCGCACACAGACAAGCCTCGACGAGAAAATCGAGATAACCGAAAAGGGTGTCCGCCGCTCGTATGGCTTCGCCAAATACCTGCGCGATTCGCTGCCCAACGCCACCTACGTCGGTTTCACCGGCACCCCCATCGACGCCACGCTGGATGTCTTTGGCGGCATCGTGGATGAATACTCGATGATTGAAGCCGTGAACGACGGCATCACCAAGACCATTATGTACGAGGGGCGCGCCTCGCACGTGTTTGCCGACAGCGAGCTGGTCAAGCAAATCGAAGCCTACTACGACAAATGTGCCGAAGAGGGCTCGACGGACTATCAGATAGAGGAAAGCAAGCGGGCGATGACGCAGATGAGCGTGCTGCTGAGCAGTCCCGACCTGATACAACGTCTGGCTGTGGATTTCGTCCAGCACTACGAGCGGCGGGTTGAGGAAGGCAGCACCGTGAAGGGCAAAGCGATGATTGTCTGTGCCACACGAGAAATAGGCTATGCCATATACAAGGAGATAATCACCTTGCGCCCCGAATGGGCAGAGAAGAAAATATGCAGTGACGGCGAGCGGCTGACGAAAGAAGAGTCTGAAAAGATAAAGCCCATCGAGAAAATCAAGATGGTGTTCATCCGCCAGAAAGACGACGACCCCGAACTGTACAACCTGCTGGGCACCGATGAGGAACGAAAGCGGCTCGACCTGCAGTTCAAAGAAGCCAAGTCGAACTTCAAGATAGCCATCGTGGTGGATATGTGGATAACAGGCTTCGACGTGCCCTGTCTGGACACGATGTATTGCTACAAGCCGCTGCAGATGCATACGCTGATTCAAACCGTCAGCCGTGTGAACCGCAACTATCCGGGCAAAGACAAGGGCCTGATAGTGGACTATCTGGGCATAAAGAAGAAATTCAACCAGGCGATGAAGCGCTACGCCAACGGCGGACAGAACGAGACGCCCGTCGAAACCATCGACAACGCCGTCAAGCTGTTCAAGGACGAGCTCGACTTGCTGCGGCGTATGTTCAATGGGTTTGACTACAGCAAGTTCTTCACCGGCACACCTCTGGAACAACTGGACGCATTGCAGATTGCCGCCGAGCGCATCCAGCAGACCGACGAGCTGGAGAAACGTTTTATGAAGCACGTGGGCATTATGAAGTCGGCCTACAATATGTGTACGGGCGACGACCGCGTCACCAGAGAAGAGGTGAACGACGTGCATTTCTTCTCGGGCGTGCGTTCCATCATCTACAAGACCACCACGGGCGAGTCGCCTGATGCCACGCAGATGAACCGCCACGTGCTGCAACTGGTCAACGAAGCACTCGTATCGGAAGAGGTGGTCGCCATCAACACGATGCGGCTCGACAATACGGAACAGATAGACCTGCTGGCCTCTCAGTATATAGAGAAACTGAAACGTCTGCCATATCAGAACACCAAGGTGAAGCTGATGGAACAGCTGCTGAAACGTGTCATCGACAGCGTGAAGAAGGTGAACAAAGTCAAGGCTGTCAGCTTCACCAACCGCCTGAACGGCATCATTGACAAGTACAACGACCGTTCGGACGACATCGTGCTGGCCGACGAGATAGTGACCGAAGTGGCCAACCAGCTGGCACAGCTGTTCGAGGAAATCAAGAAAGACAGCGTGTTGCCTGAAGGCATTCCTAACATCGAGGTTAAAGCCTTCTACGACATATTGAAATCTGTGGCCGAACAATACGGTTTCCTAAACGAATATACCGAAGAGCAGTATATCGCCCTTGCCAAAGATGTCAAGAACGTTGTCGACGACAAGACACAATACATTGACTGGGACAAGAAAGCAGACATCAAGGCGCAGCTAAAGGTGCAGATTATCCTCACGCTGGCAAAACACAAATACCCGCCTGCCACACGCGACGAGGTTTTCCGCGCCATCTTCGAACAGGCAGAAAACTTCAAGAAGAACCGTTCAGCAGAGACGGAAGAACAAAAGTCAGATGCGACGAGAATCATTCCATATTCTCTCGAAGACAATAATACGCTACCAATGGCGGCTGAAAACTAAAGTATTATGAACAACGAAAAAACAACATCGAACATCAAACCTGCACATTCGTTCAGTGCAAAAGTCATTATCGTTCTGACCGCTCTGATGTGTTGTGGCCTGCAGGCTTCGGCGCAGTGGCATTCTCCGTCGCGGGACATCATCACCGTGGCCTCGCCCAATGGGCGCTACTATGCGACAACCACGCCGGCACGCAGCCTCGACATCACCACGCTGGGCAAGACCGAGGTCTTCGACAGCCGCGACTCGCAGATGCTCTATTCCTTTCCTGTCTGCCTGGCCGCCGGCTCGCTGTTTGTCAGCAACGACGGCCGCTCGCTGCTACACCTGATGAACAGGGATTTAAGTCCGAATGATGAAGAACTTCGGCACACCCACTGTTTCACGCTCTATCACGACGGAAGCGTAGCAAAGCAGCTGACGCTGAAAGAGCTGATGGGCTGCGACAAACGCGAGAGCGACTGCCAGCTGTTCTACAACGTAAAATACAACTGGACGCCCACCCTCGGCCATCGCGACAGCCTTATCTCCCAGCGTCCCGCTTTCGCCGACGGCGACACGGTGTTTGTCTACACCTCGCAGCACAACCTGCTGCGCATCCACCTGCCGTCGGGCCAAATCGACACGCTGCCCTACGAGTACCACAGCGTCAGCTATCTGCAACAGATTGCGCCACAGCGTTGCAACAAAAAGAATTTCCGTTGCCCAAGTGATTATGTAGAAGAAGAAATCCGCCACCAATTTGCCCGCCGGATGCGGATGGTTCCGCAAGGCGACACATACTATTCAGCCTACAAATATTACCATATCAGCGCCCTGCTGCGCATCGGCCGGGACGGCAAGGCGGAGATAATCTCGCTCGATAACCGCGACAGCCTGTCCGAAGCCAAGATCCGCAGGGTCATCGAAGGAATGACATACAACTGCGACTTCCCCGACGGTATTGACTATTGGTACTGCAAGCTGTCTGAAGCGATGCACAAGCGCAACAAACTTGTTGCCCGTCGCGAGGGGAAACAGCAACAACAACGCGAAGACGAAGAATACCAACGTCGCCTGGTTGCCGACAGCATTGACGGTGTATACATTCCCCGCAATATCGAGGATTGCTTCACCGCGCTTGACTCCATTCTGTGGCCCAAAGACCGCAAGGGCATCATCAACGAAACGAACCGCGACGCAATGAGCAAATACCACTTCGGTCTTGGAATGTGGTTGCGCAACAACTGGGGGCTGTGGGCCGGCTCGCGGCTGCAGACCTATATGAAAGCGCGTGGCGTTTACCATCCCGACAATATGTCGGGGGCAATACTCGAATACTACTACGACCATCTGCATTCGCAGGACAGTGCCTGGCGCGCATTCGACACGACGCTCGTACCCCCGCCCCCACCCGATACGGCAACGATGGCAGTACCACGCTACCGTATCGCCGACCGCCAGCTGCGACGCGTGCTGCGAAATGTCATCAAAGGTACTACAGGCTCGGAAGATTATGAAGACGACGAAGATACAAAAATGAAAAGAAAATCATCCTGCAACATCTCCCTTGTCGACATAAAAGCAACCGACACAGCGTTGCTTGGTTTCCTCCGCGACTATATCGACTCTGCCGTTGTTGCCAAATTGCAATCCCCCGCTTCGATTCCCCAAGCCCTACTCAAACTCGAGCGCTTCGAGTATGACTACCAATACCATCCGATATATGGCTACATCAAATTCCGCGGCCGTTACTTCCTGCTTACCGAACAGGAAATCAGCCCCACATATTTCAAAAGAACAAACAAAAGCAAACGCGTCTGGAAACCCCGAAAATACTCCAATGAACCTTTTTATCCAGATATTGTTTATATCCGCCAAAACGGAAAATGGATACTCTTGTATGAATTATAAAAACACCTTAACATAAAGAAACACAGCTTATATGACGAAAAACACCCTACTTGCAACCATCATTTCACTTTTCACCTTCCTTCCGCCAGTCGCCAATGCCTGCACCAACCTCATCGTCGGCAAAAAAGCCTCGACGGACGGCAGCGTTATGTGCAGCTACAACTGCGACGGCTTCGGCTTCTCGGGCTCGCTGTTCTACAGCCCTGCCGGACGCCACACGCCCGGCGAACCCATAGCCATCCACGGCTGGGGGCCTTCGCACGAGGGGCAGTTTGTCCGGCAGGTGGAGTACACCCACAACGTTGTCGGCCTGATGAACGACCGTCAGGTCACCATCGTCGAGACCACCTTCGACGGTCGACTTGAACTGCAGAACCGCAACGGCCTGCTCGACTATTTCAGCCTGATGCGGCTGGCCCTGCAACGCTCCGCCTCGGCACGCGAAGCCATCAAGTGTATGGCCGAGCTGGTCGAGGAATACGGCTACAACAGCAGTGGCGAGAGCATCACCGTCTGCGACCCCGACGAGGCCTGGATAATGGAAATCATAGGCAAAGGTCCCGGCCGCAAGGGTGCCGTGTGGGTGGCGCTGCGCATCCCCGACGACTGCATCTCGGCCCACGCCAACCTGAGCCGCATACGCCATTTCCCGCAGGAAAAGCGGAAAACGGAAAACGGAAAACGGAAAGCGATAAGTAGCAAGAGTTTCAAGCATATCGACAGTCCGGAATTGGAGTGTATCTATGCTTATGACGTAATCACCTTCGCACGCGAGAAGGGTTTCTTCAGCGGCCGCGACGAGGATTTTTCGTTCCGCGACGCCTACTGCCCCATCGACTTCGAGAATGTGCGCTACGCCGACGCCCGCGTGTGGAGTTTCTTCCGCCACCACAGCAACGATATGGACCAGTATCTGCCCTACATCAATGGCGAGTTCGACCGCTGCGACCACCTGCCGCTGTGGATCAAACCCAAAAAGAAGCTAAGCCTGCGCGACATCCAGCAAGATATGCGCGACCACTTTGAAGGCACGCCGCTCGATATGACCGCCGATATGTCGGCCGGCCCCTGGCGGATGCCCATCCGGCCGCTGCCTATGCACTTCAAGGACAGCGCCGGCAACGACTATTTCCGCGAGCGTCCCATCGCCACACAGCAGAGCGGCTTCACGATGACCTGCCAGATGCGCAGCTGGCTGCCCGACGAGGTGGGCGGCGTCACCTGGTTCAACTGCGACGACGCCAATATGGTGGCCTACGTGCCGCTCTACTGCTGCATCACGCAGGTGCCCGACCCCTTCCGTCCCGAAAACAATCCCCGCAACGAGTTCAGCTTCGAGTCGGCCTTCTGGATGAACAACTGGGTGGCCAATATGGTCTATCCGCGCTATTCGATGATGATCGGCGACCTGAGACAGGCACAGCACGAGCTGGAAGACTACTACTTCGCCGACCAGGACAGCGTCGAGGCCGCCGTGGCCAAAATGACTCCCGCCGACCGGCGCGACTACCTGAACAAGAAAAGTATAGCCTACGCCGAACGGATGATGAGGCGCTGGGACCGACTGGCCAAATACCTGATAGTGAAATACAACGACCAAGTGGTGCGCAAGGTGGACGACAACGGCAACTTCCAGCGCTGGGGCTACGACACGCCCGGCTACGACCAGCAGTTCATCAACGCCTTCCCTGCCGCCACCGGCGACCGCTACCGCCTCAAAACCGTCATCGAACGCAGAGAAAGATAAAAAATAAAACAATAATACATTATGAAAAAACACCTTATCATCATCGCCACTTTGATAGTGGCAGTTGCCTGCAACAGAGGCAACATCGACGACAACGAAGCTGACACAATAGTAGCTGACAGCCTCAGGGTATTCACGACCCACAACGTCAAGGACGAACAAAACTACATTATCTATTCCGACGAAGAGTTCCTCTTTGCAGGAAATTTGATTGGTCTGCTAAACAGCTACGATATCGTTTGGCCCGACGAGGGAATGCTGACACACAACGCCGAGCGCGAACTGCTGCGCCGGTACTTCCTTGACGACGAGGCAAAAGACTTCGAATCAGCTTCGCGCCACTGGATTCTCGACGACTCATACTATCTCGAAAATGGATGCGAAGTGATGCGTACCAACTACAAAGACGACTCGCTAGAATACAGCTATTCCAGAATAGAAAGCAGCTGCGAACAGCACAACGACATTGCCACCATCAATATCTATCGAGAAATGTACAACATCGGAGCCGTCCACGGACTCTACTCGTGCGAATATGTCAACATCGACGTCACCCACGGCACCATCATCCACCTCAACGACCTGGTCGACACCAATTTGCTGGGTCCCGTCATCGTCCGCGCCGTCGAGGATCTGACCACCAACAGCGACGTCCTCAAAGCCCTTTTAGACCAGACTCCCGAACGCTTGCCGGTGCCGGCCGACTTCACCATCGACAGCACACGCAGCACGATAACGCTCGTCTATCAGGTTTACGAAATCGCCTCCTATGCCGATGGCATACAGGAAATTGTGCTGCCAATCTTTTGGCTGTCGAAGCACATTCCCCTCACTCCCTACGCCAAACGCATCTTCGGTCCAGAGAGCTATATTGAGTAAAGGTTAAAGGTTATAGGTTAAAGGTTAAAGACTGATAACGATAATAACAAAGTAAAAAAATAACTGCGTCAGCATTTCGCCTTCGGCGTTATAAATCTACTAGATCCACAAGATCTCGCTCGCTTGCGAGCAGGAGAATTAAGAGCATTATGAGATCCCAGAAAGTTTAGAGTATAAGTATGTTCTTTGGAGAAACACTATCACTAATCGTGGCCCTGTCGTGGACGGCCACGGCCCTCTTCGCCGAGGTCGCGTCCAAGCGCATCGGCTCGCTGCCACTCAACATCACGCGAATGGTAATGTCGTTGCTGCTGCTTGCCGCAACACTGTGGCTCACAATGGGAACACCCTGGCCGCGCTTTGCCGACAGCCCGGCGTGGACGTGGCTGTTGCTCAGCGGCGTTGTCGGCTATGTCATTGGCGACTATTGCCTTATGCAGGGCTACATCCTCATCGGCTCACGCATCGGACAGCTCTTTATGACCCTCTCCGCCCCCACCGCGGCCATCTTCGGCCGCATACTCATTGGCGAGCGGATGCAGCCCTTGGCCATCGTCGGTATGGTGGTGACGCTGAGTGGTATAGCGCTGTCGATTCTGTCGAAAGAGCACGGCGAGAAAAGCAGCCACAAAGTCAAGCTCAACCTGCCGCTGCGCGGCATAGCCTACGCTGCTATGGCAGGCATCTGCCAGGGTTGCGGACTCGTGCTCAGCAAAGTGGGACTGCAGCACTACGAGACGTCGATCGCCGCCGCGGGGCTCACACCCGAAGCCGTTCCCGCTGAGGCGATCATACCCCTGCCGCTAAGCATCAGCGTCCCGTTCGCCGCCACGATGATTCGCGCCATTATGGGCGTGACAGGATTCTTCCTGATGCAGATGCTTATAAGCAAAGACGCCATCGGCGAACTGCGCCGGGCCGCCAAAGACCGTAAGTCGATGCTTTGCACACTGGGGTCCACGATGTTCGGTCCCTTCATCGGCGTCAGCCTGTCGCTGATGGCCACGCTCTACACCAGCGCCGGCATCGCCCAGACCATCTTCGCCCTCACCCCCGTCCTCATCATCGCTCCCGCAGCATTGCTCTTCCATCAAAAAGTGACGCCGCGCGAAGTCCTCGGCGCCATCATCAGCGTCGCCGGCGTCAGCCTGTTCTTCATCTGAGCAACTATCTGTTGCCTTTGGCACGGTTGTGTGTCAGGCATAGCATCTGACAGTTGTCCTCGGTCGTCGTTCCACCCTTGCTCCACGCCTCCACGTGGTCGGCATCCATCTCTTTTTCACCCCATATCTTGGTGCGACGGGCTTCGTGTCCGGCGGCACAAAGCGGGCAATTGCTGATGCCTCTGCGTCGGGCATCCTCGGTCTGGCTTTTATACACACGGCGTTTGGTGGTCTCGTCAAACACACGGACATCCAGCAGGCGCGTATCCTCTTCGCCGCCAAGCAGGTATTCGAAGATGCCCTTACGATTCTTCACACAGGGGTCGTCCATCAGTTCAGCCACCCTTACGGCCATCGTCTTCTGGTCGTAAGGACGGTCGTGGTATTCGTCGTACAACTGTCCCCACCGCTGGCCGCACATCTCACTGTAGTAGTCGGCAAAGACGCTTTCCACCCAGGCAACGACGTCGTTAAAGTGCGTCAGCAATTCTTCAATCTGCGTGTCGCGACGGTGCTGCTGCATATATTCTTCCACCTGCCCGTGGCTCACCCAGTCAAGGGCAGTGTTGAGTATTTCCTGACGTTTCACCGAGCCGCGCACATAGGCGCACCACTTCTGCACATTGGCATTGCGACTGTTGCAGAACACCGAGCGAGCCTTGGTGACGAAAGGACCACTGTAGACGGCATTTAGTTCCTCCTGCGTGTTGAGCGGAATGCCGGCGATGTTGATGGTCTGGAACCACTGCTTTATCTCGCTTTCGGTGCCTTCACATTCGTACACAAGAAGTGTGGTGTTCTCAATCAACGTCTGTTTGTCCTGTGGCAGGGCGTGGAAACGGTAGGGCAGTTCGTCGCTCATCACCGAGAACTTGTCCGTCAGGAATCGTCCCAGTGAGGTGATACGCTGCTGTCCGTCGAGGACTTCCAGCCTTCCGTCGGGCAGACGGTTGAAATAGAGCAGTCCCAAAGGGTACTGCTTCAGCACCGAGTCGATAACCGCCACCTCCTTCTTGCCGTTGTCTTCGGCGTAAAGATAGTTGCGCTGATACTCCGGCTGGATGGTCAACCGACCAAAAAGGCCATAGAGACCTTTCTCTTCCAATTCATTATACACAAAGCCATCGCACAACTCAGCGACGGTGTATTGTTTCAGTTCAGTTTTCATAATCTGTTATTTAAAAAGTCCGCCTTTGCCATTGCCAAACATATACTTTCCGCCATCTGCAAAGATGGTTAATAGAAGAATTAATGTGATCATAACTTAGTTTCGTATTATTGACTGGTTCTTAAATAATTTCATTCAAGCTGTCGATAGCCTCATCGAGACTGTTGACGGCGTTGTCCAATGCGTCGATGGCCTCTTGCATCTGCTCGCCGCGCTCGCTATCATGCAAGCCCTCGGGCATATTGTCGTACTTCATTTCCTCGTCGTCCCTCATCGACTCGAGTTTATCCTTGATTTCGTTGAGCGAAGCAAGGTGCTTCGCAATTTCTTTTCTTCCTTGTGCGTTCATAATTTTATAGTTTTAAGTGAATAAAAATCTTGAATATTTAGTAGCGATGTCGCCTCTCTCCGAGAGGCTGGCGGCAGGATGCATCCGTACACCACACTGCGCCTGCGGCTTGTGTGGTGTTAAGCGCGCCTCCGGCGCGGTACAGCCTCTCCGAGGCTGTGACCATCCTAACATTGCACGACATAGGCTTAGCATTTTTTGCGGATTAGAACTCTTGCGTAGGTTTCCTTGCCTCTTAGATGGAATCTGTGACCATAATGCGGATTATCATCAACATACCTATCCAAACCAACTATTTCATATTGCTCCACACAATGCTTGTCTAGGAATGAAATTGGAACTCCCATTATTTCCGTGTAATCAGAAGGAATTGCATCTGAATATGGAACCTCGATGGCGTCATACTCGTCGTACAGTTCATATGCGTGTTTCTCCTTGAGGTCTTTATGCTTGCTGTATTTTAAATTATCCTCCATCGTCATCAGTTCCATAGGCTGGTGGCGACGGCCGTGGTCAAGGTTAGTGAACCATACACTTGGCGAGCGGCCTAATATTTCTCCATTCACCACTTTATATTTGCTTCCTGCTTTTCCATTCGAAACGAACTTCTCTTGAAATTCAGGCGGTATTCGGAACAAAATGTCTTGGCTCATAGAGGTTTTCCCTGTCCACATCTGACCCGACTTGATATAAGGAAATACTTCTTTATATGTGATACAGTTCTTATTGCTTATAAGCAGAAACAATTTGTTTGAATCAATCACCCACGCAAAGAATTCACGGAATATTGAAAACGGCGGGTTCGTCACAATCACATCAGCTTCGTCGCGAAGTTTCGTGACTTCTTTGCTGCGGAAGTCACCGTCGTCTTTCAGGTAGTCCCATTTGAGGTCGTTGATGTCGATGCGGCGGTCGCCGTTGCCATCGCGGTCGAGGACAAAGATTTTGCCGTGCGAACGGGTTTTCTTCTTGTCGTACTTTGGTGAGCGGGTCTCGAATTCAGTCTCAAAAAGCGACAGCTGCACGCCATAGCGTTCCTGCTTGCGCTCGACGGCGTAGCTGGTACTGATGAGTTTCTTCAGTCCCAGACGCTCAAAGTTCTGGGCAAAATATTTGGTAAAATTGCTCCACTCCGGGTCGTCGCAGGGCAGCAAAACCGTCTTGCCCCGAAACACATCAGGGTTATAGTCGAGGTAGGCCTCCACCTCGCGTTCTATGTCGTAGTACTGAGTGTAAAACTCATCTTGTTTTGCCTCGCGGGCATTGGTCAATGTGGTGTTTGCCATAGTGGTTGACAGCCTGTTTGTGCATTGCCATCAATCACTATTGGACACAAGAAAGGTGTAGACCTTTCTATCACATTCACGAGGAGCGTCGGATGAACCCCGTTGTACCGTTAGAAGCCTACACCTATAGCGTAAGCATACAAAATACGGTACAACGAACACATTCACTCTCTCCGTGAACTATTATCCAAAAAGAAATCTCCAGTTTCCGACGCTTTTGATTCGAATGTGAATAATAGTAATGCTGTTAATAATTCAATTCTTCAAGCCCCATTCTCTCGGAGCATTGCGGTTGCAAAATTACGAATATTTTTAAAAGTGACAAAAAAATTTTTATAAAAGACAAAAACGAAAACGCAAACATCCTACAAAAAAGCGAAAACGAAAACCGGCTTCCGCCAGTTTTCGTCTTCGTCTTCGTTATCGTTAAGCGATGTGCAACTACCAGTGTCGGAGACACTGAACGCGCCGTCAGGCGCACGTAACACCGTACAAGCCGAAGGCGCAGTGCGGTGACTATGGCTGTAACTCTCAATATGCCTGTCGAAGACAGGCGACAATATGCTGCTTGAACAATATTTTCCACAGTTCATCGTTACATCAGTATGAGCTATACACAGACCTTGTACCATATCGTTTTCCGCACTCACAGGAGTGAGAACGCCATCTGTATTGAACACGAGCGCGAGCTCTATTCTTATATCCTTGGCTTCATCAACAACATCGGAGGGCAGCTGTATCGTATCGGTGGTATGCCAGACCACGTGCATATTCTCGTCTCGCTCCCACCCACATTGGCTATGTCCAAGTTCGTGCAAGACCTCAAAGTGGCCACAAGCAAATGGATGAAATCCAACCCTAATTTTCCATCCTTTGACGGATGGACCAAAGAGTACGCGGGATTCACATACAGTATGCGCGACTGCAAAATGATAGCGGGGTATATAGCCCGACAGAAGGAGCATCACCGCACTGTCAGTTTTGCCGAAGAGTACCGTGCGTTCCTTGTCGAGAATGGAATTGCCATCCGCGAAGAATACTTCCTCAAAGACTGAGTAGCGATGTCCCCTCTCTCCGAGAGGCCGGCAGCAGGGTGCATCCACACACCACACTGCGCCTGCGGCTTGTGTGGTGTTATGCGCGCCGCCGGCGCGGTGCAGCCTCTCCGAGGCTATGTTAATACTACCATATTGCGGCGGTATGTGTGTGGTGGGATCTGACGAAAGTATGTAGTTGGATAATGCCAGTGGCAGTGTCGGAGACACTGAATGCGCCAACAGGCGCACGTAACACCGTACAAGCCGAAGGCGCAGTGCGGTGACTATGCGGTACGATGTGCAACTACCAGTGTCGGAGACACTGAACGCGCCAACAGGCGCACTTAACACCGTACAAGCCGAAGGCGCAGTGCGGTGCACAATGCGGTGCGATGTCCAACTACCAGTGTCGGAGACACTGGACGCGCCGACAGGCGCACGTAACACCGTACAAGCCATAGGCGCAGTGCGGTGCAGACAAAGGAACCCAGCTGTATGCCTGTCGAAGACAGGCGACAATGCGAAGTCTCGTCCGGTAGAAAGCGCTGCAATGAGTAGCAATATCGCCTCTCTCCGAGAGGCTGGCAGCAGGGTACATCCACACACCACACTGCGCCTACGGCTTGTGTGGTGTTATGCGCGCCTTCGGCGCGGTACAGCCTCTCCGAGGCTATGACCGTCTTAACATTGCACGAAAAAACAAAAACGAAAACCGGCTTGCGCCGGTTTTCGTCTTCATCATAATTATCGTACGAAGTAATTCGTCTAAACGATCAGAATTTACACTTCCCAGGTGTCGCCACTGTTGAGCAGGTCGTCGACACACTTGTACTTGCCGTTCTGCATCTGCTCGTCCATCTGGTCCTCATACAGCTGGGTGTAGGAGGTCTTCTTGACGTTGCGGATGACGCCGAGGGCCACGGGCAGGTCGCCACCCATATGGGCCAGCATCATATGGATGCCGGTATCCTCGGTGGTCTCGTCGTGGACCATAATGTCGTCGATCGTGATGCCGTTCTCGCCGATGGTGACAGCTTCGAGCTGGCGGCCGTTGAAGCGCAGACCCTTGTTCTTTTCCTTGCCGAAAATCATCGGTTTGCCGTGCTCGAGGACGATGGTACGGTCGTCGCGGACAGCGCGGTCGGTGATGGCAGCGTGGGTCCTGTCGTTGAAGATCATACAGTTCTGCAGAACCTCGACAACCGAAGCACCGTCGTGCTTGGCGGCGTGCTCCATAACCTCGGTGGTCAGCGCCGGAACGCAGTCAAGCGTACGGGCAAAGAAAGTGCCCTGTGCGCCCATCACGAGTTCGCCCGGATTGAAGGGATAGTCGATGGTGCCGTAGGGCGAGGTCTTGGTGACCTGACCGAACTTGGTCGTCGGGCTGTACTGACCCTTGGTGAGGCCGTAAATCTCGTTGTTGAAGATGGTTATGTTCAGGTCCTGGTTGCGGCGGATGGCGTGGATCAGGTGGTTGCCACCGATAGCCATCGAGTCGCCGTCGCCCATATTGACCCACACGCTCAGCGCGGGGTTGGCCAGCTTGACGCCCGTGGCGATAGCGCAGGCGCGGCCGTGGATGCTGTGGAAACCGTAGGTGTCAACATAATAAGGAATACGCGACGAGCATCCGATACCCGACACCATCACGATGTTCTCCTTCTTGACGTGCGTCTTGGGGAACGTGTTGAGCAGGGACGAAAGGATTGCGTGGTCGCCGCATCCGGGGCACCATTTCACCATCTGGTCGCTGGTAAAATCAGCTTTTGTATATGCTACGTCCGTTTTGGGGACAAAATGTCTTTCACTCATATATATTCAATTTTGAATTATGAATTATGAAATTTGAATTAACCGAGAAGACTGTTGAAGTGTTCTTTCAACTCGCCGACCTCGAAGGGCAGACCCATCACCTTGTTGTACTGGGTCATCGGGCACTCGGGGAACTGGGTGCGCAGATAGCCTGCAAACTGGCCGTTGTTGAGCTCGCAGACCACGATTTTCTTGTAGCGGCGCAGTATGTCGCCGGTGTTCTTCGGCAGCGGGCAGATGTAGTTGAAATGAGTGTAGGCCACCTTCTTGCCTTCGTTGTTCATCTCCTCGACGGCAAGGGTCAGTGCGCCGCTGGTGCCACCCCAGCCCACAACGAGCAGGTCGGCGTCTTCGGCGCCCATCACCTCCTGGTCGGGGATGTAGTTGGCCACGCGGTTCACCTTCTCCTGACGGTTGTTGACCATCAGCTGGTGGTTCTCCGGGTCGGTGCTCAGCGGACCGTCGGGGCACTTCTCGAGGCCGCCGACGCGGTGGCGCAGGCCTTCCATACCGGGCAGAGCCCATTCGCGAGCGAAGGTCTCGGGGTCGCGGCGGAACGGACGGTAGTTGGGATCGTTCGGTTTGGCCAGACGTGGCTTGATTTCAGGCAGGTCGGCCACTTTGGGGATGCGGAACAGCTGCGAGCCGTTGCCCAGATAGCCGTCGGTGAGCAGGATGACGGGAGTCATATGCTCGAGGGCCAGCTTGGCGGCGGTGTAGGCCCAGTAGAAGCAGTTGGCGCTGCTGCTGGCGGCCACGACGATAAGCGGAGCCTCGCCGTTGCGGCCATAGAGAGCCTGAGCCAGGTCGCTCTGCTCGGTCTTGGTGGGCAGACCCGTCGAGGGACCGCCGCGCTGCACGTCGACGACGACGAGCGGCAGCTCGGTCATCACGGCCAGACCCAGGGCCTCGCTCTTCAGCGACAGACCAGGACCCGACGTCGAGGTGCAAGCCAGTGCGCCGGCATACGAGGCACCGATGGCGGAGCAGATACCTGCAATCTCATCCTCGGCCTGGAACACGCGGGCGCCCAGCGATTTATGCTTGGCCAACTCGACCATCACGTCCGTAGCCGGGGTGATAGGATAGCTGCCCAGGAACAGGCGGCGGCCACTGCGCTCGCTGGCAGCCAGAAGGCCCCAGGCGGTGGCTACGTTGCCCGTGATGTTGCGATAGCGGCCTTAGGCATCTCGGCCTTGGCGACGCTGACAATCTTCGAGTGGATAAGCTCCAGTTTCTCAGCATATTCAAAACCCTCGCTGAGGACAGCCTTGTTCAGCTTGACCACATCGGGCTTCTTGGCAAACTTGCGCTCCAGGTAGGCGAAAGTCTTCTCCAACGTCTTGTTGGTCAGGAAGAAAATCATACCCAGCGCAAACATATTGCGGCACTTCTCGGTGGTTTTCTTGTCGGCACCCTGCTCCTCGCCAATCTTGGCGGTGAAACTCGTAATAGGCGCACGCACAATGGTATAGGCGCGTTCCAGCTCGTCGGTGAAAGGATTCTCCTTATAGCCGGCCTTTTCGAGGGCGTCCTCAGTGAAAGTGTCCATATCGACGATGACCGTAGCACCCTTCTTGGCCCATTTCAGCTGCGACTTGAAGGCAGCGGGATTCATAGCGACGAGGATGTCGCACTTGTCGCCAGAGCTGTAGATGTGCGAGCCAACGTGAACCTGATAGCCGCTGACGCCGGCAACGGTGTTGTGCGGAGCGCGGATTTCGGCGGGATAGTCGGGGAAAGTGGCGATATCGTTGCCCGTAAGGGCACTGGCGTCGGAGAACAGCGTACCGGACAGCTGCATACCGTCGCCCGAGTCACCAGCAAATCGGATAACAAGGTCATCCTTATTAACAATCTGATCTTGTGACATTTTGATTTATTTTTGTTGTTTATTTTTTAACGTTAATAATTTGCAAAAGTACATTTTTTTTGCGACATAGAGGCCTAAAAACGAAATAAAAACATCTTTAAAAAGCATTGCCGCGCAAAAAACGACATAAAACACTAACCCTCAAACCATTGCAAGTTATCATCTTTTATCAACAACCCACGCCGCCACCCTTCGGAGCAACACTTTTCCGTCCCCTCCAAAAAAACACCCCTGCAACACCCTCATTCCCAGACCTTCTCTGCCCGTTGTACGCTATATGTACGCTATATGTACGGTATTTGTACGCT
>R22__coassemble_847_pt1 | contig 17383 bp, 11 predicted proteins | sample R22__metabat2_high_PE_041 | metagenome-assembled genome bin R22 | reverse complement strand
GCATCAGCACCAGGTCAGAGTAGATGGCGTTTTTGGATCCGGGTTTCGATATTTCGCGCATAGAGGAGAACAGCAGCAGTGAATCGCCCATCAGTACGGCTCCCGATTCGCTGTACTCGGTGTTGATGTTGCGTCCTTCCTGGTGCACGCTGTAGGTGTGGGGGGGCGCATCGGTGGCGGGTTTTTGGGAGGAATCGCGCGAGTCGATGACCCTCTGGCAGGCGCGCAATTCCTGGCGTGCCCGGGTTTCGAGCGTCTCGTTGTTGGCGGTCTTGAGGTAGCGCTGGTAGAAGAACATTGCCGAGTCGGGGTAGCCGGACATACGGTACATCGAGGCCAGGAAGTAGTCGGTGTGCGGGTGCAGGGCGGCTGCCGACGACTGTTCGACGATGCGGTAGTAGCGCAGGGCCTTGGCGTAGTCGTTGGAGAGGCGGTGCGATTCGGCTATTTTGTAGGCGACGTTCGGGTCGGCCGACTTGCGGTAGGCGGCGCGATAGTGGTCGACGGCGGTTTTGTAGTATCCGAAACGGAACGCCTCGTCGCCGGCTTCAATCTCGTTCTGTGCCGACACTTTGGCAGGCAGAGCGGTGATCGCCAATAGGGAAAGGAATGCGATGATAAGATAATTATGTTTCATAAGCTGTTGTTTTTTCGGACAATATATGTATGTTGTTTGTTATTTCATATTATAGGACAAGGCATAGCGGCGCGGCGGACGCGTTTGCTGTTGGCCAGGCGGTAGAGGATGCTGATTTCGAAGGCACCGAACGAATGGGATGCCGGGGTCAGTTTGGAGAGGTTGGCGTCGTAGGTTAGGGCGAAGAGGAATGCGTTGTATTCGGCAGTCATTTCGACCAGTGCGGCGTCGCGCCACCGGTAGTGGACACCCCACGAAAAGCTGATGCGTCGGTCGGAAGATTCGGAAAGGTACCACTTGACGTCGGCACCGAAGAGCACCTCGGTGTAATTGTTCTGGACCATAGCCGCCGCAATGGGAAGGATGGAGATGTCGCCCCAAGCGCGATATTCGGCGCGCGAATAGGCTGAGAATTTGCGCTCGATGAAGGTGCTGTCGTATTCGAGGTAGGAGATGTCCGGCTTGTTGATGTTGCGGGCGGCAAGTCCGAATTTCAGGTAGAAATCGTCGGTGGGCTGGTAGAACCAGGCCGCGCCGGCGCCAAACGAGACGAAGCCGGCAGAGTATTGCTTGAAGTCGTCGGTGGGATCCTCCAGAAGCATCCCGTCGGTGGAAAAACCGGCTTGTCCAAACGACACTTCTGCCGCTAGCGAGATGAAGTTGTCGTTGTTCTTGCCCATAGCTTTGAAATAGGAAAGGATAAGGTTGCCAGCGGTGGTGCCGTAGTGGAGTGTGCCAGCGCGGTCGCTGTACAGGATGGCGCCGAGGCTGAGGCCGTCGCCGTAGTAGCGCCGGCGGAGCAGGGAGCATTCGGCAGTTGCTGCGATGGTTTGGAAGGCTTTGCTGACCGAGGCCCACTGGTTGCGATAGACGACCCCGAAGCGCCCGTTGCCGTCGAAAAAGCCGGAGTAGGCGGGATTGAAAAGGATGGGGTTGATGTCGATTTGCGAGAAATGGATGTCCTGGGCCTTCAGCGGATTGAAAAACGCAAGCGGGAAATGGAGAATGCAGCCGAAGCAAAGCATCAGCAGCAGTCTTAATTTTATCGTTTTGTTGTTTTTCAATTTGCAAAGTCGGTTTCAGTTTTATCGTGTATAGGGTGGTAGCGAGATGTCGGCAAATTCGCCTTTGAGGTATTTGAAATAGCCGGCAATGCCGACCATAGCGGCGTTGTCGGTGCAGAACTGGAGGGTGGGGGTGAAGACGCGCCAATGGTGCTTTTCGCCCAAAGCGGCGATGCCGCTCCTCAGGCGCGAGTTGGCCGAAACGCCACCCGCTATCGCCACTTGGCGCACGCGGTATTTGAGGGCGGCCTTTTCGAATTTTTTCAGCAGGAAGGAGACGATGCATTCCTGAATTGAGGCGCAGAGGTCGGCTTTGTTTTTCTCGATGAAATCGGGGTCTACAACAAGCTTGTCGCGAAGGAAATAGAGAAACGAGGTCTTGATGCCGCTAAAGCTGTAGTCGAAGCCGGCGATGTTGGGCGTTGCGAACTGGAAGGCGTTGGGGTTGCCGTCGCGCGCCAGCCGGTCGATGATGGGGCCGCCAGGATAGCCCAGGTCCATAATCTTGGCGGCTTTGTCGATGGCTTCGCCGGCAGCGTCGTCGATGGTTTGTCCGATTATTTCAATGTCGAAGTGGCTGTGCAACAGGATGATTTGGGTGTGTCCGCCGCTGACCAGAAGGCACATAAAAGGGAACTGCGGGGGGACGTAGTCGTCGTTGGTGCGGATGAAGTGCGAGAGGACGTGGGCTTGCAGGTGGTTGATTTCGATCAGGGGGATGTCGAGTGCTTGGGCAAAGCTTTTGGCAAAGGAAACACCAACCAGCAGCGAGCCCAGCAGGCCGGGGCCGCGAGTGAAGGCAATGGCGTCGAGTTGCCGCTTGTCGATGCCGGCATCCTTCAGGGCTTTGTCGACTACGGGGACAATGTTGTGCTGGTGAGCCCTCGATGCCAATTCGGGGACTACTCCGCCATACTGTTCGTGAACTTTTTGCGAAGCAATGACATTCGAGAGCAGTCGGTCGTCGTTAAGTACGGCGGCAGAAGTATCGTCGCAGGATGATTCTATGGAAAGTATGTATGCCATTGATGTCTAGTGTTGTATACGTGCTTTTTTTAGTTTTTTTTAGTCGTTGTTGATTGTTTTCAGTTTGCAAAAATACACATTTTTTTTAAGATATTATACTAAAAAAATGTTTTTTTAGTTATGATGTAATTAAAGTATAAGACTATCAAACGTTTTTGGAAAATAACAGGCAAAGTTGTGGTGGCGTTTTTCGTCATCGTTTACGTTGTTGTCGCTCTTTTGAACTACTCGTTGGTTCAGTCTTTGGCCGGATCGGTGGTCAGCAGCCACTTCAGCAAAGAGTGGGGCGGTAAGGTGAAAATAGGTTCTCTCGGCTGCAACCCGTTCAACCACTTGGTGTTGCGGAACGTGGAACTTATCAATCCCGACAACGATACGATATGTATTGCCCACACGATGTCGTTCCGGTTCAAGCGGTTCCCCTTCGACGAGCACGGCCTGTCGTTCAGCCAGGTTCGCCTGAAGGATACGTACTATCACGTTGGCATAGACACGTCAGGATTAAATCTGAAGTTTATTATTGATTATTTTGCTTCTGCCGACACGACCAAGGAAGAAACAAACAAGCCGGTGGAATTCAAGGTCTTGGTCGACGACCTGATAATGGACAACGTTACATACCGTCACGACCTTAACGGCGACCGCGAAATATGGTCGCGCCCACGCAACGACGGACGTGTGGATATCAAGCATCAGGAATGGGCCAACATAAATGCCCGGATGCGCAATGTGAGGGTCGACAAGGACTATGTGACCTGCAGGATTGACCGTTTTGTGACCAAGGAACGCTCTGGGTTGACTGTCAATGAAATGAGTATGAACGTCTATGCCACGCGCGTGGGAATCAGTGCCACCAATATGGTTTTGGAAACAGAAGATTCGCGATTGATGGGAGATGTCCTGCTTGATTTTGATGGTTGGAAAATGATGAGTAAGTTCCTTGACAGTGTGGTTTTTACGTGCCATTTTACGGAAGGCTCGTATGGCGGACTTCGCGACGCGGCTTTCTGGACTTCGGCTTTGGAGGGGATGGACGAACGCGTGTGGCTGTCGGGGTGGTTTGGTGGACCTATAGCCGATTTCCACGCCGACAATGTGCGTCTGGCTTTCGGCCGCGAATCGTCGCTGGGGCTTGATGTGGCCATTTGTGGATTGCCGCGAATCGATTCCACAAAAATAGATGCTACAATCAGCAGGTTGCACACCAGCTATGACGACCTGGCTGCGGTGCGTCATCCGCAGGGCGTCACTATGAAGGCCCCCAAAATTATAAAAACCCTCGACCGTATTGATGCTGACATCGTCTTCCGTGGAACAGTTTTCGACTTCAATACTCAGCTCGATATAGTTACGGTTCCGGGTCGCGTCAGCGGCGATGTTGCGTTGGCTATGGATCCGCGCAAGAAGGACTACCGCTATTCGGGCGCGTTGACGTCCGACGGCTTCCTGATAGGGAAGGTGGCACCCAACGAATGGGTTTCGCGAAGCGGTTTCGATATTGCTTTTGAAGGTAAGGGATTTGACCCCAAAACGATGACTGCCACTGCTCAAGGACGACTGAACCATACGGTGCTGAAAGGTCAGCGCCTGATGGGCGAAACGGCAGTCGATATCGAGGCTGCCGGAGGCAAGGTGAAGGCCGAGATGAATGTGGATGACGAGTTGGCTGCTTTGGCTGCCAGTGGCGAGGTGGACTTCCGTAAACAGGGCCCAATCTATAGAGCCAATGCCGATATTGAACAACATCACCTGAAACGTCTGGGCCTGTGGAACGACACCAACGATACGGAGTCGCGCATCGATGCCAAGATTGGCGGGTTCTACTCTGTTTTGGGCGAGGGCAATTCGTTTTCGCGCATTTCGCTGAGCGATGTCCGTCTGCGTACAACCAACAAAAATGCCTCGCTCAAAAAGGCTACGCTGGTGGCGCGCGAGCAGAACTATTGGAAAAGCTGGACTCTCAACAGCGACGTCGTTACTGCCCAGATGCGCGGCTATTTCGAAATAGCGGCTTTGGGAGAAACAGTGAAAAAGTTCGTGAACGACTATGTCCCGCACGTGTGGAGCGACGAGAAGACTGACAACCGTCCGAACGAGGCTGATGCTGCTGTCGATGCCCGCTTCGAATTCAATGCTGAGCTGAACGACACGTCGGGCCTTCTGCAGATGTTCGTTCCCGATCTGTATCTGGCCAACGGCACAACGATTCAGGCCAATTATAATTTTGCGGAATCGTTCAAGCCTATAATTCGCTCGGATTCAGTGTCGCTGGGGACGGTGCGCTTCTATAATATAGGAATTAACGGCGAGTCGATTGCCGACAGATACAGGCTTCGCATCACCACCGACGAGATTAAGATTGGCAATCTGTTGGTTGCCGAAAATTCCGATGTCGAAACCGAGACTTCGAAGCGTTCGGCCGTCTGCCGTGCCTTTTGGGAGAATGAAAGCCAGGCCGTTGGCGGTGGCGATGTCAATCTGCGCCTGATTGCCGACAGCCAGAGGGTGTCGTTGATGATAGACCCGTCGCAATTGGCTTTGGGCGGACGCCAGTGGCGGCTGGAAAGTGGCGAATGGAACCAGGCGAAGAACACGTGGAACGCATATCCGGCAGCCAACGATGCAGACAATATCTATTTCGATGCCAATGGCTTCTACGTCGGAGGCTTGGCGATGATCAGCTCCGAACAGATGCTTATGCTCAGGGCTTCGCGGATGGGCACCACGTCCGACAGCATCAATGTCACTTTCCGCGAATTTGGCCTTGCGGTGGCCAATACATTCCTTTCGGCTGCCGGAATGTCGATAGACGGAACTGCCAACGGCGATGTCCGACTGGGTTTCCTGTCTAAAGATGGACACGAGCCCACGATGTTCGACCGCGACAAAAAGAAAAAGAATAACGATGTTCCGTATCTTAACGCAGATTTGAGTATCAGTCAGTTGGCGTTCAATAAGGAATCTTTAGGCGACGCCCGAATCCGCTCTACGTGGAATGCCGATATGAACCAACTGAACTTGTTGCTAGACACGCGTCGCTCCGACGACAGCGAGCCTCTGCAGCTGGTGGGATATATCGATATGAGTCAGGAGGATCCGGCTCTCGACTTCACTGCCGGTATCGACGGAATCGCTATGTCGGCGCTGGAACCTTTCACGCAGGCGTTTGCGTCCAACGTGCGGGGCAGCATCTATGGCGAGGCTGACATCTCGGGAACCCTAAAATATCCTGTTGTTGAAGGCTATCTCTTTATGAAAGAGGCCGCAATGAAGATTGATTTCCTTAATGTCGCATACGGCTTCACCGATACGGTCAAGCTGACGGAAGATGCTATTCTGTTGGACGATTTCGTCGTTAGCGACGAACGCGGCAACAAGGCTTATGTCAATGGCAAAATTAGTCATAACCATTTGGCGGATATGCGTTTCGATCTTTCGCTCGAGAGCGAAAGGCTGCTTTGTATGAACACTTCGGCTCGCGAGTCGGAGCAATACTTCGGAACCGTCGTTGCTGCGGTCGATGGAACGGTTAGTGGACCCGTCGACAATCTGGATATTGTGCTTGATGCCCGCACCGTCGATGGCAGTATCCTCAACGTCCCCATCAACGACAAACGCCAACTGAAACAGGCCGACTACATACATTTCGGCACCTGGAACTACGGCATCGAAGAGATGCAGAACGAAATGTGGACAAGTGAAACCAGGAACACGACGTCGCCCGACGGTCGGGACGAAAACATACAGGAAGCAGAAAGCAGTAGCCGCTACCTGTTGACTATCAACGTCGAAACTACTCCCGAGATGCAGATGAGACTGCCTATGGATTTCTCGTCGGTGTCTGTCAATGTCAATGCCCGCGGAGGTGGCGACCTGCAGCTGCAGATTGGCAGCCACAATCCCTTCTCGCTCAAGGGCGACTATGAAATTATAGGCGGAACGCTACTGCTTGATATTATGGGAGTTCTGGGTAAGGAATTTGCCATTGACGAAGGCAGCTCCATCACTTTCCCGGGCGCCATCAGCGATGCGATGTTCGACATAAAGGCTGTCTATTCGCAACGCGTCAACCTGTCTACGCTAACAGGCTCGCTTTCGGCCACAGAATCGCAGAAACCTGTTCAGGTAGAGAATGTTATAGCTTTGAGTGGAACGCTGCAGGCTCCTGATATCGACTTCGACCTTCGTCTGCCCAATTCCGACCAGAGCGTTCAGGAAGAGGTCTTTGCATACATTGACCGCAGCAACGAGCGCGATATGCTCAACCAGACTGTGTCGCTGCTGCTTTTCAAGAGGTTCTACAACTCGTCGACATCGACCAATGCCGAATTGGCGTCGAATACGGCCGAAGAAGGCTATGGGCTGGTGGCCAACACGTTGGGAAGTATGGTTTCTGATATGGTCCAGTTTGTCGACATCAATTTCGACTATCAGGCCGGCAATGCCCTCACTACCGAGCAGTACGCGCTGGATATCAGCAAGGAATGGGATAAGTTCTATTTCGAGACGACGCTCGGTTTTGGTGGCGAAGCCCGCGAAATGAGCAGTGCCGACGGTGGCAACAATATGACCGGCGATATGGTGGTGGGTTATAAGATCAATCCGCGTTTCCACCTCTTTGTCTTCAATCGTAGCAACACCAACGACTATACTCGCTCCGATTTGCCTTACAAACAGGGAGTTGGCATTAAATATACTAGAGATTTCGACACCTTGGGCGAACTCTTCAGACGCAAACGCAACAAGAAATGAAAGTCCTAATAATACGTTTAAGTTCCATAGGCGACATCTTGCTAACCACGCCGCTGGTGCGCTGCGTCAAACAGCAGTTGCACGGCTGCGTGCTGCATTTCTTGACCAAGCCGGCAATGCGCGACCTTCTGGCCAGCAATGCCAATGTTGACAAAGTGCTGACGCTTGGCGACTCAATCAGCCAGACGGTGAAAATGCTTGACAAACAAGGCCCATACGATTATATTATCGACCTTCATAACAACCACCGCAGCCGTATGATACGCGCCAGGCTTAAAGGCAAGAAACTTGTCTACCGCAAGGAAAACCTGCGCAAGTGGCTTACCATAGTCACCAAACGTGACCTGATGTCGTCGCGTCACGTCGTGGATCGCTATATGCGTACCGTTATGCCGCTTGGTGTGAGCAACGACAACAAAGGTCTGGAGCTGGCATTGCCTCATTCTCTCGATGCTGAGAACTTCCGAAAGACGGCTGTCGGTGGCATCAGCGTTGACAAGCTTCTGTCAAGTCCCTATGCCGTTGTTGCCTGTGGTGCCCAGCACGCCACAAAGCGCATTCCTCCAGCCCATATTGCCACGCTGTGCTCGCTGATGAAAGTGCCTGTCCTGCTGCTCGGCGATGGTGGCGATCGAAGCAGGCTCGACAGTGCCGGCGCGACTTTCGGCTCCAATGTTGTCAACTTGTGCGGAAAGACAACGTTGCTCGAGTCTGCCGCCCTGATTCGCGACGCTGCCGTTGTCGTCGCTCCCGATTCGTCGATGATGCACTTTGCAGCCGCATTCCATCGGCCTGTCGTGGCTGTTTGGGGTGCCACGGTGCCGCAATTCGGTTTTGCAGCCTACGCCACGCCCCACATCGACTGCCAGGTCGACACCTTGCACTGCCGCCCCTGCAGCCGTATGGGCTCCGAACGTTGTCCGCTGGGCCACTTCGACTGTATGCACAAGCAGGATTGGCAGCGGATAGCGGTCGCCGCGGAAAAGTATATCTCTGAAACAACCATTTGAATTATGAAAATAATATCATTATTCATATCATTATTCCTGTTTTGCAGTGTCGCGTCAGCCCAAAACCGCGACTCTTTGCAAATCGTTTCTGCACGGTGGCAGGTCGATAGCCTTGATGGTATGGTATTGAAACAGCGGTTGTTTGAAAACAAAACCTGCCTGGGAAGCAACCAGTTTGTGGCTTTTATCGAAATACCTGCCGGTTCGCCCCGCCGTCTCGCCTTCAGCTACGAGCCGCAGCGCACTCCTACCTCGGTTCAGGCATTGCGCCACAACGCTTTGGCTGCCATCAATGGCTCGTTTTTCGATATGGGTCAACATAACCCGATCTGCTATTTGCGCATCGATGGCAAGGAGCTGGGTATCAATACCCCGCAAGCCGGCGACAGCATACATCGCAAGTATTATCAGTACGGCACGCTGCTTCTCGACGACGGGCGTCCCGTGTTTTTCGTTCCCGACAGTGCACGCCTTGCCGAACGGAAGCTCAAAGCCAGCGACATAATGACCGCCGGACCGATGTTGATTCGCGACGGACAAATTCTGCCGATGCGCAACGACAAGACTTTCGTCACCTTTCGCCACAATCGCACGGCTGTTGGTATGCGTGCCGACGGCACCGTATTGCTGGTCGTTGTCGATGGTCGCACACGCCAGTCCGAGGGCCTTTCGCTCACCGATTTCGCCCGTTTGCTGCGCTTTCTTGGCTGCCGTCAGGCCCTCAACCTCGACGGCGGCGGTTCCACAACAATGTACGTAAAGGACTATAAGAACGGCGGAATCGTCAATCATCCCTCCGACAATGGACGTTACGATTTCGCCGGCGAACGAACTGTGTCCAACTGCATTATTGTCAAATGATTTGAAAGTAAAACGCCAACACTTTAACTCATAACATACGATGTCTCGCTTCATTATATGCCGCGCTTCGGCCGGTTCCGGAAAAACATACACCCTTGTCCGTCAGTTCATTGAAATCGCTATTTCAAGTGGCTACGACGACCAGCTGGCTCAGCGCTTCAGCCAGATTCTGGCCATCACCTTTACCAACAAGGCGGCCAACGGAATGAAGGAACGCATAATGGCGAGACTCGGCGAGATTGTCCATAACAACCCTAAGGCACAAGCTCTTATCAATGAGATGGCCAGCCACCTGAATGTGTCCGCCGACGAGGTGCGGCGCCGTTGCTCGGTGCTTCAGTCTGCCATTCTCCACAACTATTCCGATTTCTCGGTTTGCACTATCGACAGTTTTGTCCACCGCCTGGTGCGCACCTTTGCGCACGACCTCAATCTGCCTATGAATTTCAATGTGCAGATCGACCAGCAGGAAATAATACAAAGCATTGTAGACGAGATGCTTTCACTGGCCGGCAATGCCGAAGAGCAGGCTCTTACGCAGCTGCTCTGCGCGTTTTCGCAGAGCCAGATGGACGACGGCAAAGGCTACAAAGTGGAACGCAGCATCGCCAAGCTTTCCAAAGAGATTTTCAAAGAAGAGGCTCCGCAGTTCCTGCCGCAGCTCGAACAGATCAAGTTGCCTCAGTTTATCACCATCCACGACCGTCTGCTTGCCGACATACGTGCCTACGAAAAGAAGATATGCTCCGCTGCCGCCGCATTCCTTCAGGCTTGTGCCGACAACGGACTCGAGGCCGATGCTTTCCCGAACAAAGGCACGGTGTATAATTTCTTTCAAGCCATAGAGCAGGGCGATTTCGACAAAATCAACAAAACCCACAAGCGTGTCGACGATGCTTATAAGGAACAAAAACTGCACATCAAGAGTACGCCGCAATCGCTGCTCCCGGCTTTTCAGGCTGTCCTCCCGGCATTTTGCAATGCCTACGACGCAATCGAGGACGGTTTGCGCCGCTACAACACCAACCGCCTGCTGATTTCCAACCTGTACGGTCTCGCCGTGCTGGGCAAGCTCAACACCATCAAAAACCGCTACTATAATGACAATGAGATCGTCCATATCTCGGAGTTCAACAAGCGGCTCGACCAGGAGATTGCCAACGAACCGGCTCCGTTCATTTATGAGCGCATCGGCAGCAGATACCACAACTACCTTATCGACGAATTTCAGGATACCAGCAAACTGCAGTGGCTCAATTTCTTGCCTCTGATGGACGAGGCGATGACCTACGATTTCGGCGACACTACGCCCGAGGTGGGGACGCAGTCGCTCGTCGTCGGCGATGCCAAGCAGGCCATCTACCGCTTCCGGCAAGGCGATGTGCGCCAGTTCGTTCAGCTGCCCGAGGTCGACAGCCCTCGCCACGGACATTCCTTGCGCCGTCAGGCTCGCATCGACCATCTTGCCATCAACAGGCGCACACTGTCCAATATCGTCAATTTCAACAACCGTTTCTTCGATTCCATCGCGGAAGCAACCGACAATGAATTGCTCAAACAACTCTATGTCGGCCAGGGCTTTGTGGGCCCCGATGGCGCTAGCCGTCCCGAACTGTTCCAGTATACCGTCGGCGAGGGTGGCTTCGTCCAGGTCAGCTTTCATCCCAAGGACGAGCTGCTCGATTCGCTCTACAACACTGTCCGCCATCAGGTCGACGACCTCAACTACCGCTATGGCGACATAATGGTCTTGGCCCGCGACAACGAGACCCTTGTGCGCATCTCCAACCATTTCAGCGCAGCGCCCAAACCGGTGCCCATCGTCAGCTCCGAATCGTTTGTCCTCGCCAACAGCAACGCCGTGCTTCTGCTCCAAAGCGCGCTCGAATACATCTACGACCCTCGCAATCGCAATGCGGCACTTCAGGTGGCCCACCTCGCCGCCCGATGCGGATGCCTCGAACCGCAGATCGACCCTTCGCAGGCCTATTCGTCCGAGCTCTATTGGAGCCTTTGCGACGACTCTTTCAACCTTGCCGCTTTTCTCCGCAAGTTCGATATCCTTTTCAACATCGACCTACTGCGCGCCCTCTCGCTCTACGACACCTGCGAGCAGCTTGTCCGTATCTTCCGGCTGCAAGGCAAGGACAGCGCCTACGTCGCCTCGTTCCTCAATGTCGTGTCGTCCTACACGCAGCACGCGCACTCCGACCTGGCCTCTTTCATCACCTATCTCGACGAGCGCATCGCCAAGCTTTCCAGCTCCACAGCCAGCGGCCTCGACGCTGTCCAGCTGATGACTATCCATAAGGCTAAAGGTCTTGAGTCCAAGATTGTTGTGTTTGCGTTGCCCTACAAACGCGAACCCAATTCCAAGATGTGGGTCAACGTGCCGTCGAAAGAGAAAACTGAGCTGCCCGTGGCTTTTGTCAACCTGCAAAGCCAGGCCACCGATTTCGACGACGACTTCCGTCAGGAACGCCAGATGCAGGAAATCGACAGCCTCAATGTGCTGTACGTCGCCCTTACGCGTCCCGAACAGAAGCTTATCGTCGTCAGCGAAGAAACCAAAAATGCAGGCTACGGCTCATTGCTGCACAGCTTCGTCGCGTCCGACAGCCTATGCAACGCCACGTCCGATGCCTGCTACACCATTGGCGACGATTTTGCCAAACCGCAGACCGATACCGGCGACAGCAGCGATGTTAAAGGACAGATGCAGATCGAAGGCGTCAGCTTCCCGCAATGGGAAAAACGCGTCCGCATCGCCGCGCAGAACGAGGCCCTCCTCTCGTCGCTCCAGTCCGACAGCCGCCGCTTCGGCATCGCTGTCCACGACCTCCTTGCCCACATCGTCACGCCCGACGACCTCCCCACCGAGGTCGAGGCCTACTGCCGCTTGCACCACCTCTCGGCCGACGACGAGCAAACCATCAGCCAGCGCATCCAGAAAATGCTTCAGAATGAAGCAAATCGCAAATATTTCGACCCCGCCTACCAGGTCAAGTGCGAAGCCTCCATTGTCGTCAACGGCCAAGTGCGCCGCCCCGACCGCATCGTCTTCGCTCCCGACCAAACCTGGGTCGTCGACTTCAAGACCGGTTCCTTCACCCCCGAATTGCACCGCAAATACCAGATCCAAGTCGACGAATACGCCGCCGCCCTCACCGCAATGGGCTACCCCAACGTCCAACCGGTGATAATATATCTTTGAGTCATCGTTTTGTTTGGCCTTTGTGTCAAATCAGTTTATTTTTTTTCAAAAAGCATCATGTTGAGTTGCATGATGCTTTTTTTGTAACAGACTAAAAACATGCACAATAAAAAATACCGAGAATCGTTCATGCATGAAATTTTCGGTTATGTCTATTCTCGAAGAAGATTGGAAAACAACAGACTTGAACGTCGACAGCCTGTGGCTTATCGACAAACGTGACAGTACAGGTAAGCACGAGAATAACTATCATGGCAATTTCGTCCCTCAGGTTCCAAACCAGCTGATACGGCGTTATACAAAGAAAGGAGACACCGTCCTTGAACTCTTCGCAGGCAGCGGCACAACACTTTTCGAATCTGAAAAACTAGAGCGCAACTATGTCGGGTTCGACATTAATCAGCAAATGATAGACTATGTAAAGTCTAAAATGTCCGATACCGACAAAATCCATTTTGCCATCAACAACTGCGATGTTACTGATGGCGAGAGAATGAAATCGCTGTGGAATCAGAGTATGGTGTGGTCGGACAGAGAGACAGCAGATTTTCTAATCGCTCATCCACCATATTTGGATATTGTCAAATTCACTGACCAGCCGGAAGATTTATCGAATGTCCCTGATTTGAATCTTTTTATAGACAAGTTTGTCCAAGCAATGGAAAACGGTTTGTCATTGCTTGATAAGAACAAATATTTTGCTATCGTTGTGGGGGATGTATACAAGAAGAGCGAGGTGATACCGTTGGGATTCTATCTGATGTATGCAGTGAAGAAGAATTTCAAAGTCAAGATGAAAGGTGTAATTGTCAAAAATATCGAAGGCAATCGCGGAAAACTAGGTTCGCAGGGCATATGGAAATATCGAGCCCTGAATAGCGATTATTACCTTTTTAAACATGAATATATTTTTGTTTTCAAGAAAGAGTATTGATTATGACGAAAAAGGAACTTTTTTTGAAACTGGCTCAGCCAGACTTGCAAGGTGTGTCCCGTTGGGTTAGTGTGACAGAGTTTGTGGGTGAATACAAGGAGCTGCAGTTGGGCAATGGCGGCAGCTGGTGCCGTGACAACTCCTCGCTGGCACAAAAATACAACATCGAAAAAAACACGACGATTACTCCAGGCAATTCGATAGACGCCATCAGACTGAACGGCTTTAACACAAAGAAGACTTTTAGCCAGGCCATACGTGCCGACATAAAGGAACACTATCGCAATCAGAACTGCGTAATGCTTGGAATCTGCGGTAATTCAGAGAATACAAAGATAGAGATAGACCATAAAGACGGGCGGAAAGACGACTGGCGTGTGTCTGATCCAAGAACACAAAGACTCGAAGACTTCCAGCCTCTCTGCAAGGCAGCCAACGATGCCAAAAGACAAATCTGCAAGCGCTGCAAGGATACAGACAAACGGTGGGATGCACGCAACATAAAAGGCAACCCATACTCATTCTATGAGGGCAACGAGCAATACACTAAAGAGTTGGGCTGCAAAGGATGTTACCAATTCGACCCGGTCGAGTACCGAAAACAGTCGGTCAAGCGAATCGCTAAAGAGGCCTCGGCTCATACAACAGATTTCATTATGAACAAAATATATGGAGAATAGTACAAATGACCACGCACGTTTTTATTGTTGACGAAAATACTTTCAAGTATCATTTGGAATATATGTTCGCTGGAACTGGTGCAGCGGACAAGAATGTCGATTTTAATTCCAGCCCCAACTCAAATCTGCATCATTCTACTGAGGGGGGACTTGTGTCGATGATGGCCGATGGATGCCGTGTTAGGAAAAACGACTTGGTGCTGTTTTATTTAGTGGCAACATCAAAGCTTGATGGAAAATTTTTTGGCATTTTCCAGGCAGTGGATGACGGCGTTTTCCTCGACAATAACGACGGTAGTCAGTATCTGCGCGACGAGTTGAAAAAATCGTTGACATTCCGTTTGAGGATAAAGCCTTATGAGGTCTATGAAGAAGGCGTGACAGAGTGGTCGGCACTTGATGAAATCAAAAACATATGTTCTCCAAACCAAATGCTATGGAGTTTGATTTATAGAAAGCTAAAGGGCAATCGCGGTAACACGATGATTACAATATATGAATCCGAGCGTCTGATAAGCCTGATCCGCAACAAAAACAAAAACCGGAGCCTTAACATACAAGGCAAAAAACTGACCTTTGACGCTGCAAACAGGTGCATCCAAGCGGTTGACGGGGCAGCGCAAAACTATACTGGCAGAATGGATGCAATCAACATACTGCCTCGCTTGATTGAGAAGTATAGGAAAGGCAATGCACACGAAGCTCACCTGCAAATGTACATTACGCAGAATATTGGTCGCGGAACCAATAATAGTTTGGATTCGGCTTTGGGCATCAGAAATGACAGCCTTGAGTGGATCGGCAACGAAGTCTCGTGCGGTGTAGGGATGCAACGAATAGACGTTGCGGTTTCGGTTGTGGAAAACGAGACCAAAAGAATACTGATGCCGATTGAACTTAAGTCCAAGTATGCAGAAATAGATAACATAGCACAAATAAAAAAGTATATTAAATGGATTGAACAATATTATATTCCCAACAGACAAAGCATTATACAACCCGTTTTGATCTGCAAAATGGGGAAGCCGCTTCCTCAGAATATAAGGAATGGTTTTGTGGAGTTCAACAGCCAGAACGATATTTTGCCTCTGAAATACATTGAATATCAGGTTTTAAACGACAATCTGGTTTTCAACGCTATAGCATACTGATATGAATTATATCGGCTCCAAACAGAAACTTTGTCGCGATTTTCTGCCCAATGCTATAAAGAGTGTTTGCGGCGGCGATCTGTCGAATATGGTATTTTGCGACATTTTCGCCGGAACAGGCATCGTGGGAAGGACTTTGAAATCATCTGTCAAAAAGGTTATTGCCAATGATATAGAATTCTATAGTTATGTCCTGAACAGAAACTATATCGAAAACGGCAAGGGAATGCCCGAACGGAACGGTTTCATAGACCAGCTGAATGCGCTGCCGATGGTCGACAACGGCTTCATTTACAAAAACTATTGTCTGGGAGGCAGTGGCGAACGTCAGTATTTTTCTGACAGCAACGGAAAGAAGATTGACACGATGCGGCAAAAAATCGAGGATTGGAAATCGTGTGGAATAATCGTAGATGGCCTATACTATTTCCTTCTGTGCAGCCTTATTGAATGTGCCGATAAAGTCGCAAATACGGCTTCTGTCTATGGCGCTTATCTGAAAAAAATCAAAGCCTCTGCCCAAAAAGAACTCGTTTTGCAACCGGCTGAGTTTGAACTTAGTGATAACGAAAATGTCGTTTTCAACAAGGATGCCAATGCCTTGATCAGGGAGATAGAGGGCGATATCCTATATGTCGACCCCCCCTATAATGCGCGCCAGTATGGAGCCAACTATCATCTTCTGAACACGATAGCAGAGTATAAGAGTTTCACGCCGCAAGGCAAAACAGGCCTGCGGAAATACGAACGCTCCAAATATTGCTCGTCAAGCACAGTCAGGGCAGTTTTCGAGGATCTGATAAAAAATGCGCGGTTCAGGTACATCTTTGTGTCTTACAACAACGAGGGCCTAATGTCTGTCGACGATATTGAGCGTATTATGTCCAAATACGGTTTGTATTCCGTGCTTAAAACAGATTATCAGCGTTTTAAAGCGGATTCAAACAGGTTCAACAAGGCTGACTCCACTGTCGAATATTTACACGTGCTTGAAAAAAACTGAATCACGATTTCAAGTATGGCAACTGATTGTAGAGAAATGTGTTAGTCTGGAGCGGCGTTGCTGTGGCTGTCTGTTTGTGTTTGGTGGCGCGTGGCGCCGAACAGGCTGTTCCGCGCAAACGAATTGTCAGTACTGTCACAGGTGGGATCTGTAATTTCACTAATCTCTGACTGACCGTCTTTGCCGCTTGTTGTTGCGCCCAAAACCACGTGGCCGATGTATTGGCTGATGGAGGCGCGGCCGGCGGGGTCGACGACGAAGCCCCAGAGGTGGATTTCGTGGCCAGACCAGAATTCGTTGAGGTTGAATTCCAGTTTGTTGCGGCGGCGATAGACGGGGTCGGAGAGGTCGAAGTCGCCCAGGTCGGGGCAGTAGGCGACGACGTAGACCAAATCTTCCGACCGGGCAACGCGGTGCAGGGGATTCTTCTCGAAATCGATCTGCAGGGTGGTCTCGTCGAGCATCTGCGGCGCATCGAAAGCAACTGGCGCAACAGGGCCGTCGGCAAAGATAAGGTTTTCGTAATCAACCTGCATACCAACCTGCGAATCAGGCTGAGCAGTGGAAGCGGCCGCGAAACAGCGCTTGTTGATGCGCATAAAATAATTGCTTTCAGTCATTTGTGCGTCGAGGCTGACGACGTGTAGACCAAGTTTCAATACGCGGCGTGCCTTGGCGGCGAAACCGACAACATATTTGAACAGAGCGCGTTGCTGCAGTTGCTCGGGCGTGCGCGCGTCGTTGTAGTGCGACGGCATCGAGCGCACGCACATACGTCCGCGCCAGCGGTATCCAATCACGTTGCCGACCTGTCCACTGAAACCGTCAAAAAATCCGAATGATGTTTTTCCCATAGTACTTTGTAAATTTAAAATTAATAATTTATAATTAATAGGTTGCGCAGCCGAAAGCTGCCTTTCGCTGCACCTTTCTCCTACCATAACGCAACCTGAGCCCTATTATTGTTCACTGGCGAAAATTTTTATAAAAGTCAGGTAGGAGTTTGAGTGAACTTTGATAGGAGATTGGTACTGGGAAACAGCGGGTTGCG
>R22__coassemble_782_pt1 | contig 18236 bp, 18 predicted proteins | sample R22__metabat2_high_PE_041 | metagenome-assembled genome bin R22 | reverse complement strand
GTGTGGCACAGGCATTTGCCCGTGGCTTCTCCCAGTTGGTGCAGAAGCGCAAATGTGGCCACCGTGGCGTGGCCGCACAGTTCCACTTCGCCCTTGGGCGTGAAATAGCGAACGGTGTAGTGCGCGTTGCCGTCGCTGCGGACAAAGGCGGTTTCGGAATAGCGCAGCTCGGCAGCAATGCTCTGCATCAGTTCGTCGTCTGGGAAATCGTTGCCTTCCAGCAAAACGACTCCAGCTGTATTGCCTCCAAAAGGCTTTTCGGTAAAGGCATCAATGATATAGTATTTCATAAGCTGTGTAATGTGCTGTTTTATTGCTTGTTTTGTTTGCCGACGTGACTCATTATTTCTTTTGCCAAACGACTGCTGTCGTCATACGACATATTGATGGCGAAGCGGTATCGGCCGTGGCGGCCGTATCGGATGCGCAGCGTGTCGGGTACTGTTAGACCGCTGCCTCTGCTGCCATCGTAGTGTTCCACTTGGTGTATGGTGGAGAGGGGTATGCTTTTGTGTCGTCGCATAAAGCTGTTTGTGCATTCTATGACAAGGATATCGTCTTGTATTTTAATTGTTTCTTGCGAGAGGAATAGGCGAATGTTGTTGTCCAATGCGAAGAGGAACATATAGGCGCAAAAGATGAAAGTCGCCAAACATATAGCCAATGTGGATGGGTCAGTGTTTTCTTGTGTTGCTACTTTAACAGTGCTATATATTATCATAATGTTGATAATCAACATAATGAGAAGAGGCGCATTGTCGAGAATGTGCTCCCAGACGGGGTGTCTTTGGGGACAGTTGACGGCGAGCGTTTTTTCCATAGGGAAGTGATTGTTTGACTGTTGGATGGTTCTATATTTCAATTATGGTGGCTTTGTTGGTCATCGCTGGCAATTTTGTAGAATCGGTTAATGTTGGAATAGTATACCGATGTCGGTATGGCGGCACGTATGGCGGTGGCCTTGTCTGATGGAAGTTCGCCGTAGTGGAGGTCGAAGAGTTGCAGCGCCAGGGAGTCGCGCAGCTCGATGATGGCGGCGGCAATCTCGTGTCGCACGCTGTCGACGGTTGCCTCGGGGGCGCTTTCCAAGGTGTGCAGTACCACAAGACCTATACTGACGGGACGCTCGCCCAACAGGGGAATGTCCTCTATGCGCTTCTGTGGCAGGTCGTTGTCGTCGTCGCGGTTGGCAAGGAAACGTTTCACCTGCTCGCGCAGCTGGCCGAGGTCGGTGGGCACGCGGTCGTCAACGTATTCATATTCCTCTCCCGGTGGCGGAGGTGGCAGTGGATCGTTGAAAATATCGTGGTTGAGGCTGAGAGCGCCGGTGGAGTCTACCCATACGGCCATAATGTTGCGCATACGCCAGTCGGCGCATATATCAAGCGGTATACTGTCTTCCGTCAGCGCTAGTGTGGTTTCGAGGTTAGATGCCTCGTGCCGTGAACCGCAGGCGGCAAGCAACAGAGTGGCTGCCAGAAGTATGTGGCGGGTCTTCATAGGCTGCGGAGCCATTTGATCTCGTCGGCCCAGCGCATCGGGTCGGGGGTCTCGAGGATGATGGGCATATCGTCGAAACGCGGGTCGTGCATCAGGCGCGAGAAGAACTCCTTGCCCATAGCGCCCTCGCCCAGCACCTCGTGGCGGTCCACGTGGCTGCCGGTGCCTTTCTTGCTGTCGTTGAGGTGCATAGCACGGAGATACTTGAACCCGACGATGCGTTCAAACTCGTCCATCGTGAACTGGTAGCCCATTTCGGTCGTAAGGTCGTAGCCTGCCGCCAGCGTGTGGCAGGTGTCGATGCAGACGCCCACGCGGCTTTTGTCGTCCACACCGTCGATGATGCGGGCTATGTGCTCGAAGCGCCAGCCTAGGTTGGTGCCCTGCCCGGCGGTGTTTTCTATCACAGCCGTGACGCCTTCGGTCTTGCTCAGCGCCAGGTTGATTTCGCGGGCTATCTGGTCCAGGCATTCCTCTTCGCTGATGCGATTCAGGTGGCTGCCGGGGTGGAAGTTAAGCATTGTCAGACCCAGCTGCTGGGCTCTGTACATCTCGTCGAAGAACGCTGCGCGGCTTTTTTGCAGCGTTTCCTCGTCGGGCGAGCCGAGGTTGATAAGGTAGCTGTCGTGCGGCAGCACCATCTCGGGCCGGAAGCCGCGCTCTGCCAGCAGTGCCTTGAAGCCGTCGATTTCCAGTTGCGGCAACGGTTTGCTCACCCAACTGCGTTGGTTGCGTGTAAACAGTGCGAAAGCGTTGGCCCCGATGGCTTCGGCATTCAATATGGCGTTGCCCACGCCTCCCGATGCGCTCACGTGTGCGCCAATATATTTTGTCATAATTTTTACTTTTGAACGTTAATTGCCATTAATTTCCCGTTAATTGTCTTGAATTAAATCGTCTGCAAAAATACGCATTTTCAACGATACCGCAAAATTAATTTTGCGGTATCAGAAAAAATGTGTAATTTTGCACTCGGTTTTAGACAAAATCCACGAGGCGTTATGCTCGACTCTTGCCTACGGAAACGTGAGAAACTTCCAATAAAAACGCAAGGACGGTATGACGGTTCGCGTGTATAGCGTGGACTGTATCCTTTTCTTCGTTTTTAGGTAATTCTCACGACCTCCGTAGGGAGAAGTGGCATACGGTGCCACGCTTCGTTTGTTATTAATTACTCAACGCGGCACGGGGAGAGTTACAAAAGTTGCGCCCGACACGTATTAGGGAATTAAAAATGAAAGTAAAATTGTTTTTATTTATCACGGGTTTAGCTCTTATAGGTATCCCCAAAACAAAAGCTCAAGATTGCTTTGATGCAATAAATATGCAAGAAGAAGTTCTGATAGAAAGTTCGATTTTTGCAAATCAATCGTTAAAATATCATAAACGAGGTCGTTCTAATGATTTTGCAATTGGAGTTCACCTTGCCTATAATCCCAATAAATTTGGTGCAGGATTCAGGTTTTCTTACAATTTTACAGATATTCTGAGATTTGCATTTGATGGAGATTACTATTTCCACACCAATGAGCTTAGAAAGTTCAACGTCATTACGCTTGCAGGGGAAAAAGGAGAGAAATATTGGGGGCGCTTGTTTGATTTCAATCCCAATTTGAATTTTGTATTCGGAGATGGTAACTTTCATTTCTATCTAATCGGTGGCTTGTATTTTTGTTATGGATACCACGAGGGTGCAAATGCATTAAATGAGTTGACTAGTTATGATATTTATAGTGATGGTGTCAGTTACACTTTTGATGCCGAAGGTAATAAATGGTATGATACTTATGTTGAGATGAAAAATGGAGATATATATTATATCGATGAAAAACTGGTACCAGGCATTGGTGTCGGAGTAAATGCTGGGTGTGGAGTTGAGTTTCAAGTGACAGACGAACTGAGACTCAATTTAGAACAGCAGCTTTCACTAGGTCTTATGACTTCTTGGATGGCTAAACTTGGCGTTGCATACTGTTTCTGAAAACCAGAGGTTGAGAATGTTAAGTTGCGTCGGATTTGCAATCCGACGCAACTTAATATAAGGATTTGCAATCCTCAAAATCAATAATTAATAAATAAACTTTAACTGTCTTGTCAGTTCTTTATTGTCGCGGCGTGTGTTCCACAACAAAACCACCTTTAAGACATCGCCTTTGGAATAGTAGAGGATTTTATGATACTTGGAGGTTAGAGCACGATAGGTGATGCCACTTTCAGTATCGTGGTAATATACCCTCCCTAATTGGGGAAAGAAAGCCAACTTATCCACCTCGTCATTAATTTCGTTGTTGACGTGGTAAGCGGCAGTTTCACCAAACGTGTCGACTACATACTTGAGTATATCGGACAGGTCGTCTAAGGCACGAGGACTCTACTCAATTCGCATACGAAGCAATCATTTTTTCCATCCGTTGCCTCACTTCTTCGTGGGGAATTGTTTTGGCTCTGCCACTTTCAATCTCAGCCATTCGTCGCTGTGCCTCGGCTACTACATCTGCTTTGGAATTATATGTGCAGGGCGGTTCGGCGATAGCGGTATGTGTTAGCCGTTCCACAATCTTATTCATCTCTTGTTGAGCCCATTGGTTAATGGCCTCAGGAGTTGAAAGGTCGGGATTCCAACTGCGGATGGCAGCCTCGTTGATATCTATGATTACTCTACACATTGTTTATAATAAATATTTGTATTGTAACAACGCAATTATGTGTGCTTTATTGTTCGATTGTGTTAAATTTCTGCAAACTTGTGCAGTGCTTCCTCGTCGAGGCGCTGGATGGTCCAGTCGCTCATCGGGATGGCGCCGATGGTGCGGTAGGTCTTGAGGGCGTTCTCGTTCCAGTCGAGGCAAATCCATTCCATACGGCCGCAATTGCGTTCCACGGCAAGGCGGGCCAGGTATTGCAGCAGCTGACGGCCGTAGCCGCGGCCCCGCTTCTCGGGGATGATGAAGAGGTCCTCAAGGTATAATCCTTTCCTGCCTACGAACGTGGAAAAATTGTGGAAAAACAGGGCGAAGCCGACAATGGTGCCGTCGGGCTCTTCGGCAAAAACGACCTCGGCCGAATGCTCGACGAAGAGCGAACGGTGCAGCGTCGGCACATCGGCAACTACCTCGTCGGCGCAGCGTTCGTATTCTGCCAGCCTCATAATAAAATCCAGCACGAGAGGCGTCTCTTCCTCCCGTGCCGGACGGATTGTAAGCGTAGTGTTCATACTGACTATCAATAGTTCTCGGCCAGAACCTGGAAGTAGGCCTGGGGGTGGTTGCAGACGGGGCACACCTCGGGGGCAGTCTTGCCGATGACGATGTGGCCGCAGTTGGAGCACTGCCAGATGGCGTCGCCGTCTTTCGAGAATACCTTCTTGTCGTTCAGGTTCTTGAGCAGCTTGCGGTAGCGCTCCTCGTGGTGCTTCTCGATGGCGCCGACCATCTCGAACTTCTTGGCGATTTCCTCAAAGCCCTCTTCGCGAGCCTCGCGGGCCATACGCTCGTACATATCGGTCCACTCGAAGTTCTCGCCCTCGGCGGCAGCCAGCAGGTTCTCGGCAGTCGAGGCAACCTCGCCACCGTGGAGGTACTTGAACCACAGTTTGGCGTGCTCGCGCTCGTTGACGGCGGTCTCCTCAAAGAGGGCTGCAATCTGCACGTAGCCTTCCTTCTTGGCCTTCGATGCGAAGTAGGTGTATTTGTTGCGGGCCATCGATTCGCCGGCAAAGGCCTCTTCGAGGTTCTTCTCGGTCTTGGTGCCTTTCAGCGACTTGGGCTCGTCGACGATTTCGACGAATTTCTCTTTTGGTTGTTTGCATTTGGGGCAGATGGCGGGAGCCTCGTCGCCCTCGTGGATGTAGCCGCAAACGGTGCATTTGAATTTCTTGCTCATAATTAGTTGTGTTTTACGGATTAAATGTGATTTATTTCAATAAAAAGTTTAAGTTATCTTTCAGGCCGTATTCCTTGGTGTTTTCCATTTTGGTCTTGAAGACTTTCATCTTGTTGGGCTTGCCGATCAGCGACAGGTTGCCCTCTTCGAGCAGCAGTGCCGTGGCCTCGCGGATGGCGGCAACGGTGGCTGTGGGGTTGACCATAATGTACTCTTTCAGGCGGTCATCGCGTGTTTCGCCGCCGTGCTTGGGGTCGAAGAAGTCGGTGTAGTGGGGGTTGATCTGGAACGGCACGATGCCCATACAGTCGAACGAGGCCGGCATAACGATAGGCATATCGTTGGTGGTGCAGAGCGTGGGACCGGCCACGTTGCTGCCGGCGCTCCAGCCCATATAGGGCATACCGTCGAAGGCACGCTGGCGGATGGCCTGCATCAGGCCTGTGCGCTGCAGTTCGCGAACCAGATGGAAGGTGTTGCCACCGCCGACGGCTACGCAATCTGTATCATACACTGCATTGATGGGCAGTGCTTTATGGTGTACTGATTGAAGTTTAACTCCAAATTCGGCATACACCTTGGCCACCTTGGCTTCGTAGGCGTCGTAGCTCTTTTTCAGGCCGCCTTCGGCCAGGCTGACGCCGGCGTAGGGGACGAAAAGTACGCGTTTGACATTGTGCCGCTTGCAGAAGTCGGCAATCATATCCTTGCACCAGCCGAGGTATGCCTCGCCGCGCATAGTGCTATTGCTGATCAGAAGGAGGTTACGTTTGTCCATACAGTTATTTATTGATGTTTATATTATGTTCTCGTTTTTGGCTCGTTCGAGCAGTTCCCATTTGAAATATTTGTTGAAATAGATGTCGTCCAACTCCTGAAGCGAGAGGTGGACTTCCTTGTCCCAGTCGGACCGCAGTATCACCTCGTCTTCGCCAGACTCACATTCGGCGGACCTGATTTCGCGGCTGATTCTCAGTGTTTTCGATTCAGTGATGAACGTCCGTCGGCAGATGTCCAGCGTCAGCCTTTCGCCGTCGAGCGTCATAGCTGGGAGCCAAAGGCTTTCGCCGTTGTTGGTTTCAACGATTATGGCCCATTGCATACTTACCGAAGGTGGTATGCCGAATTCGGTCCTCAGTCGTTGTTCTATTTCTTGTGCTACCATATCAGATGGTTAGGCGTCGATGTTGGCGTAGGTGGCGTTGCGCTCGATGAACTCGCGGCGCGGCGGCACGTCGTCGCCCATCAGCATCGAGAAGGTGCGGTCGGCGCTGGCGGCGCTGTCGATGGTTATCTGGCGCAGCTGGCGGTTTTCGGGGTCCATAGTGGTCTCCCACAGCTGCTCGGGGTTCATCTCGCCAAGACCTTTGTAGCGCTGCACGTGCACGGCCGACTCCTTGCCGCCGCCCAGCTCCTCGATGGCGCGCAGGCGGTCGTCCTCGGTCCAGCAATAGACGTTCTTTTTGCCTTTCTTGACCGAATAGAGCGGGGGAGTGGCCAGGTAGACGTAGCCGTTCTCGATGAGTTCCGGCATATAGCGGAAGAAGAATGTCAGCATCAGGGTGTCGATGTGCGAACCATCGACATCGGCATCGGTCATAATGATAACCTTATGGTAACGAAGGCCTTCCATATTCAGGGCCTTGCTGTCCTCGGCGGTGCCGACCTTGACGCCCAGTGCGGTGTAAATGTTGCGGATTTCTTCGCTCTCGAAGGCGCGGTGCTGCAGTGCTTTCTCGACGTTGAGGATTTTGCCTCGCAGGGGCAGGATGGCTTGGAAGCGGCGGTCGCGGCCCTGCTTGGCGCTTCCGCCAGCCGAGTCGCCCTCGACGAAGAAAATCTCGCACACCGACGGGTCGCCGTCCTGGCAGTCAGCCAGTTTGCCGGGCAGTCCGCCGCTGCTGAAGACCGTGCCGCGCTGCACCATCTCGCGGGCCTTGCGGGCCGCTTGGCGTGCGCGAGCGGCCAGAATGACCTTCTCGACGATGGTCTTGGCCTCGTTGGGGTGCTCTTCAAGATAGTTCTCGAGCATCTCGCTGACAGCGCTGTCCACTGCGGCGCGCACTTCGGTGTTGCCAAGCTTGGTTTTGGTCTGGCCTTCGAACTGAGGCTCAGCTACTTTGACGCTGATTACGGCCGTCAGACCCTCGCGGAAGTCATCGCCGCTGATGTCCACCTTGGCCTTGGCCAGCAGGCCGCTCTTGTCGGCGTAGGCCTTCAGTGTACGCGTCAGGCCGCTGCGGAAGCCCGTCAGGTGGGTGCCGCCCTCGTGGGTGTTGATGTTGTTGACGTAGCTGTGCAGGTTCTCGCTGAACGAGGTGTTGTACTGCATAGCGATTTCGATGGGTATGCCCTGGCGTTCGCCTTCGATGTAGATGCACTCGGGCATCAGCGGCTCGCGGTTCTCGTCCAGGTATTTGATGAAGTCCTGCAGACCTTTCTCGCTGAAAAAGCGCACTTTCTGCGTCTCGCCCTTCTCGTCGCGGTTGCGCTTGTCCTCGATGGTGAGTTCGATACCCTTGTTGAGGTAGGCCAGCTCGCGCAGGCGGTTTTCGAGGGTGGGGAAGGCGTACTCCGACACGGTGAAAATCTGCGGGTCGGGGTGGAAATGTATCATCGTGCCGCGCTTGTCGGTGGTGCCGACCTCCTTGACGGGGTAGAGGGGCAGTCCGCGGCTGTACTCTTGGCGGTAGATTTTGCCGTCGCGGTACACCTCGGCGGTCATATGGTCGCTCAGAGCATTGACGCAGCTGACGCCGACGCCGTGCAGACCGCCACTGACCTTGTAGCTGTTCTTGTTGAACTTGCCGCCGGCGTGCAGCACGGTCATAACGACCTCGAGGGCCGAGCGGTGCTCCTTCTCGTGCATATCGACGGGGATGCCACGGCCGTTGTCGACAACGGTGATGGAATTGTCCTCCTCGACGGTGACGTTGATGCTGGTGCAGTATCCGGCCAAAGCCTCGTCGATCGAGTTATCGACCACCTCATAGACCAGGTGGTGCATACCGCGGAAGTTGACGTCGCCGATGTACATAGCGGGACGCATTCTGACGGCCTCGAGACCTTCAAGGACTGTAATATTATTTGCGCTGTAATTCTCTTGGTTAGTGTTGTTTAACTCTTCGCTCATTGTGTCTTTTTCTGTTTTGTTTTAGGATGCAAAATTACTAAAAAATATTTGATTTTTGCCCGTCCGCAAATTATAGTTTTCAACAAAATGTGAAAAAATATTATTTGTCGTTTATGCGGTTGGTTTTCAGTTGTATAGCGATGCCGTTATGGCATCGGAAAGCAATTTTTCCGTAACGTGGCGCGGTCTGTGGCAAATTATGCCATAACAATGTGCAATAAAAACAAATTCTTGTCGTTAATATTTAAAAATTTATTGTAATTTTGCAATTCGAAAATATGATTTGAAATGTTGAAGAAACTTTCGATGTTATTGATATTGAGTGTTTTCTTCTCAGCGGTTTCTGCGCAGGAATTCCGTTGTGGGGTTACTGTTAACTATCAGAAACTTCAAACCACGACACAGCAATACGAAACGGGCGACCTGAAGATTTTTGAGACTATGAAGCGTTCTATTGAGGATTTCGTCAACGAGCGTCATTGGACCAATCTCGAGTTCGAACAGGTAGAACGTCTCGACTGCTCTATAAGTATTATCCTTTCGCAGCGCACGTCGGCAACGGATTTTGGCGGTCAGATATCTGTGCAGTTGCGCAGACCGATCTACAATTCCAACTATACGTCGGGAGTTTTCAACTATCTGGAAAACGGCAACGATTTCCTCTTCACGTTCGACGAAAGCCGGCCCCTCGAATTCGATCCTAACTCGTTCTACGACAATCTGTCGTCGACTTTGGCATACTATTGCTATATTATGCTGGGCCTCTATTTCGACTCCTATGGCCCCAACGGTGGGCAGCCGTTCTTCGAAATGGCGCAGAATATAGCCATCACGGCGGGCTCTGCGGCCTACAAGGGTTGGAAGGCCAGCGACAGCCAGAAGGCGCGCTACTGGTTTGTCGAAAACCACACCAACTCGGCCTACGAGGCATTGCATAGTGTCTACTATTACTACTATCGTCTCGGCTTGGACAATATGACTAAAGACCAGCCCACCGCGCGACGCAACATCATCCAGTCGCTTCGCTATCTGCAGCAAGTGCACAAAAAACGAGCCAACCTCTTGTCGGTCACGCAGTTCCTCGATGTCAATATGGCTGAAATCGTTTCCATTTTTACGCCTGCTCCTGCTGTGGAACAAAAAGAAATATACGATATTATCAAGGACGTCAGTCCGATAAATGTATCGAAACTAAAAGATTGGAACATAAAGTAACAAGTTATAAATCCTCAAATTTAAATATTATGACTCAAATACCTATACAGAAAGAAACGATTGACCGCATCGCTGCGGCCAATAAAATCCAGAACCCTGGCAAGGCCAGCATCCGCGAGATGCGCAAGATGATTCAGGATGTCGAGAAGGAGACTGGCGTGCGCTTTGTCAAGATGGAGATGGGCATCCCTGGCCTTCCTGCCCCGCAGGTTGGCGTCGAGGCCCAGATCGAGGCCTTGCGCAACGGCGTGGCCAGCATCTATCCCGAAATCTACGGTACCGCCGATTTCAAGCAGGAGGCTGCACGCTTCGTCAAGAATTTCCTTGATATCGACGTGACCCCCGAGTGCTGCGTGCCTACCGTCGGCTCGATGCAGGCCGGTTTCGCCTCGTTCCTTACCCTGACGCGCTACGATGCCAAGAAGACCAAGGTGCTCTTCATCGACCCAGGCTTCCCCGTCCAGAAGCAGCAGTGCCGCGTTCTCGGCATCCCGATGAAGACTTTCGACGTCTACGAATACCGTGGCGACAAGCTGCGCGAAAAACTTGAAGAAGAACTTAAAGACGGCGATGTTGCCTGCCTGATTTATAGCAGTCCTAACAATCCAGCTTGGTTCTGCTTCACCGAGCACGAACTGCAGATTATCGGCGAGATGGCCAACAAGTATGGCGTCGTCGTCCTCGAGGACGATGCCTATTTCCTGATGGATTTCCGCAAGGACTACAGCGTCCCCGGCAAGGCTCCTTTCCAGCCCACCGTGGCCAAGTATACCGACCGCTACGTGCTGATGATCAGCGGCAGCAAGTCGTTCAGCTATGCCGGCGAGCGCATTGCTATGATGATTTGCAGCCCCAAGCTGTTCAATATGGAATGCCCCGACCTGGCTCGCTACTACAGCCAGACACAGCTGGGCCGCGCCCTCATTTTCGGCACGCTCTACTGCCTCAGCTCCGGTACCGCCCACAGCGTGCAGTACGCTATGGCTGCTATGCTGAAAGGTGCCAACGACGGTACGTTCAACTTCGTCAAGGACATCAAGGAGTACGGCGAAAAGGCTGGCATTATGAAGAAAATGTTTACCGACAACGGTTTCTACATCGTCTACGACAAGGATATGGGCGAGGACATCGGCGACGGTTTCTATTTCACTTTCTGCTATCCAGGCTATGAAGGCGTCGACCTGCTCAACGAACTTATCCGCTACGGTATCAGTGCCATAGCCCTCGATATCACCGGCAGCCACAAACAGGGCATCCGTGCCTGTGTTGCCCTCGTTCAGCGCGACCAGTTCCCCGATTTGAAAGAGCGTCTGGAGAAATTCCACGCCGACCATCCGGTGAAATAAAGCAGCTCACACTGAGTGACAATATCTAATAGAGAGCCCCGCCAATCTGTTGGCAGGGCTCTCGCTTTTCCTTGAATTATTCCGTTACAGGTCGGACGGAGAGTCCGTAGCAGCTGCGACCCAATCCTTGAGAAACGAGGCCTTGAAAACTGAAATGAATGGCACAAGCGCGGTCATCTTCCTCGCTGCTGGTGGATGACCAGTAGTCACCCAGTTCCCCGACATAATCGACCCACACACGGAAGCGATGTCCCGCCATAGGCAAGAAGATGGCGCCGGCGAGTTCCATCTGCGACCACTCATCCAGCGTGTATTGGTTTGTCTCCCAAGTTGGTAGGGGATAGAATATGAGAGTTGTAGGCTTCGTCCAACTGTCTGGCAGGATAATGAGACCGTTGTATTGGCTGTCGATAACTGCCAGCCCGATCTTGTTATAGGCATCGTCACGCGAGACGAAAAGATACTGCCACTCCTCTGCCGTCAGCGTACGCCACAAGTGGGTGTGGTTGCCTCCGTTTGTTATGGCGTTGTGCCAGGCCCAGTCAGCCTCGGCATAGGTCCCGGTAAGGTCAATCAAGTCGCCATTGTCGTTGGGCGAGTAGTAGCCATAAATAGTGGTCGTTGCCCAAGGCTGGTAGGCAACTGCACCGCTTTGCCAGCCCGAGGTGCCCCATCCGAAAAGGTCTATCCATCCGCTGTAGGTCTCCGACATATTGGCGTTGTCACCGCCGATGTGGTCATACTGCTTCTCGGCAAACCGCCACAGCCCCGTAGAGGCCTGATACTGTAGATTGCCCCGCGAGAAGCGAACCTGCTTTGTCTTGCTTACGGAGAATTTTGCATAGCTTGCGCCGTTCTCGTCAAAGCCCGTAGTGGGTTTATTGATAGCGGGTTCTTCCTCGTGGTGACAGGCGGCAAGAAAGGATATTCCTATAGCAATCACACACACAAAGAGATTATTCTTCATAGCTTTGTTTTATGATGCAAAGGTACAAACTTTTTTCAATATGAGGAAAACAATTTTAGTTTTATCCGATTACATTTTGATAAAACGCACGACATTTTGGTTGCTGCGGATAAGGTATACTCCCTTTCTAAGTGAACTGACATCGATAATATCCCGTCCGCCTTCATACGTATGTGTCAAAACCTTTCGTCCAGCCAAGTCATAGATACAGATTTCTCCGTCATCACCTTCAACGACAACGGTCTGGCTTGCAGGATTAGGATATATGCAGAATGGTTGGGTCTCGGCAGAAGTCTCCATTCCGACGTAGGGGTCTTGTTCATAGCAGCCTATGTCGACACGGCCGCTGCGGAAGCGGTTGCCGCCGGCAAGGTCTTTGGTGTACGAGCCGCTGCGTGTTGTGTCGCCAGCGTTGACAAGCGGCGAAAGGCTGCTCAGGCGCCAGTCGCCCATCTCGTCGGCGGGACCAACGGTAGTGTTGGGCAAAACAAAGAAAGGACCGATACCTTCCGTAGGCCTGTTGTCGTGATGCAGACCGAAATTGCTGTTGCTGTCTGTTTCGCCAAAACCTTCAATGGCAGAGAAAAAGATTTTGCTTATGTTGTTGCTTGTCAGCGAACTGTCGTTGCGCCAAATGATGGAGTTGCGTATTTTGGTATTGCTGTTTGCGATGCCTACACCGCTGTTGCACACGATGTTGCATCCGTCGACAGTGCTGTTGCTGGCGTTGATGCCGTTGCCGTTGTTGTGGACTATCAGGCTGTTTTTGACAGTGCCGTTGTCCAGCGAAAGCGCATTTCCCTGGTTGTTGCGAACTATGCAGCAAAACGCGCTGCCGTTGCGGATTTCAGCTGCCGCGCCGTTGGCGCCTGTCGTCACGTTGTTTTCTATTTTGCAACGCTCCATCCTCAGGTTGTTTTGTACACTGATTGCGGATGCCGTTTCGGCTTTGCCGTTGGCCAAAATGACGTCGTACAGCTTGCTGTCTATGCAGGACACCGGAGCTTGTACCACCTGGCGTTTGTTGTCGCCGCTCAATACGGTGTTGGCCAAGTCGAGGTTGCGCTCTCCGAGCGATGTTTCGTGCCCGGCAAAACCACCGTAAATGGTTATGCCTCTAGGAATTGTAAAAGCGGCCTCTTGGTCGGTGTGGCCAAGGTAGACGCCGTTTTTTACCCACAAGTTACCGTTTTTGTAAATGCCGCAAATGGTCATAGCGTCCTCGAGGTTGGGATATGCCGATTCCCAGCTCGACCCGTCTCCTGTGCCGTCGGCGGCGATGTACAGTGTGTCGCGCATAATGCCCATATTGCAGGGAACTATGTTAAACACAGCACCTTGCGACGAAGAGTAGCCGTTGACCGACGTGAGCGTGTAGAAACCGTCACCATATCCGCTCCATCCAAAGTTGAAGTGGTAGCGGTTGTTGTTGCGATAGCCGTCGCAAACAAAGGCGTGGCCGCCTTCGCTGTTGCTGCCGCTATAATATACGGGTCTGCCAAGGTCCAGGTCGTGGCGAAGCAACGAATCCCATTTCGAGGAATAAGCATTCTTGTTGAGATAGAAGCTGTTAAGGTAGCCGAAATGCTTGAGGGCGTTTGGCACGTCTTCGCTGTGGGCACCGCTGCCGCTGGTGTGGGTGGGGTTCTCGTAGTTCATTTTCACCGAAATGCCGCAATGGTAACACAGTAGCGATACTGCATTCTGCTGTGCTGCATTTGAGTAGGCGCTGACCGAGACGGGCATCAGCGAATAATCGTATACTGCCGAGTCGTAGTCGGCACGCAATAAACCGTATGTTGTGTGCGTATACGAGGAGTGGTAGTAGCCGGTTGTCGGGTAGCGGTGATAGCGGATGATCTGGGCCATAGCCGTTGCAACGCAGCCTGTAACGCTGTGACCGCCATTGTATTCGGGGCAGTAGTTGTTGTAGCCTGCGCCTTGGTCCCAGCGGGTTTCGACGAGGGCTTCGACGGCTTTGGCATCTTTAGCGTCGTAATAGCTTGATCCTCCGCGTTCCAAAGCGTCCCATTCGTTCCGGAAATCGCGTTGCGCGGCAATGATTTCCGTCGACTTGGCGCTGCTTTTCTTTACGGCCGCCACGTCGTCGACATAGCTGTCGAGCCACCATCCCAGGTTGTCGGGAATGCGGCTGGTGTCGAAAGCGCCGTTGAACGAATAGCCGACGATGGGCGAAAACGAGCGGTCGGCACCGGTGATGACGAAGCCGTAGTCGCCGATGTTGAAGACGTTCATAACGACGTCGCCGTTGCCGTCAGCATATTGTCTGTAAGGCACTTGAGCTATATCGTCGGCAATTCCGGGCGATTCGTGGAGGGCCATAAACTGCCGTGCCGCTTTGCGCGCCTCGTCGGTGCCGACGGTTTGCGCGCCCGTTGTGGCGACGGCGAAAAGCAAAAGAATAGTAAACAGTATTTTTTTCATTATAACGTAACTTATTGTCTGTTGATGAAATCCCATACGTGGTCGAAGACTATGCCGGCGCGGATGTCGAAGGCCTCGCGTGTGGCGTAGCCGATATGCGGCACGGCAACGCAATTGGGTGCGTTCAGCAGGGGATGGCTGCCTGCCAGGGGCGGCTCTTTCTCGTAAACGTCGATGCCGGCTCCGGCTATTGTGCCGTCGTTCAGCGCTTTGGCCAGTGCGTCGATGTCGACGACATTGCCGCGGGCGGTGTTGATGAGGATTGCTGTCGGTCTCATCAGCGACAGCTCCTTTGCGCCGACCAGATGGTGCGTCTCGGCGGTCATAGGCACGTGCAGCGATACAATGTCGCTGCGCTGCATCAGTGTGTCGAGGCTGCAATATTCGGCTCCCAGCGCCTTTGCCTCGTCGCGCTCTGTGCGGCTGTAGGCCAGCAGGTTGCAGCCGAAGGCTTTGAGCAGGCGCATCGTGGCGATGCCTATGGCGCCCGTTCCGACGATGCCGACGGTCTTGCCCTTGAGCTCGCGGCCCAGGAAGGCGCCTCGGCTGCCGCCCTGACGGATGGTGCCGTCCAGTTCGGTGATCTTGCGCAGCACGTCAATCATCAGTCCCACAGCCAGTTCGCTGACTGCCGTGGTGGAATAGCCAGCGGCGTTCTGCACAAAGATGTTGTGGACCTTGCAATAGTCAAGGTCGATGTGGTCCAGTCCGGTGAATGCCACCGACAGCATCTTGAGCTGTGGGCATTGCGCCAGCACGGTGCTGTCCAGTTTGATGTTCGAAATGACGGCTATGTCGCTGTCTTTCATTCGTTCGGCCAGGGTGGCCCCATCTTCGCGGCGGTCCATAAAAAACTTGAGCGAATGGCCTTTGGCGGCAAAGGCTTTTTGCAACTCCAAGAAGTGCTGTTCGCTGATTCCCAGCGGTTCGACACAGGATATGTTCATAATTTACTATATCTTTTAATTATTATCCATATAATATTAAAACAATAAACGGCAAAATAACAATTTTATTTTGCCGTTAGTTCTGCTAGTGTTTCTTTTTTACCGAAAAACCGAAACCGCCCAGTTTCTCGCCCAGGCCGTAGTATTTGCCGTGCGAGTAGGCCAAGGGCGAGCAGTGGTTCAGTTGAAAAGCACCTGTCGTGTGGTCTATCAGCTTCTCTTCGGCGTCGATGGCCACCACTTTGGCCATAAACATATCGTGGCTGCCGAGTTCTTTGATTTCTGTTACCTGACATTCAATGTTTAACGGCGATTCGGCAATGAGCGGTGCCTTCACGATTTGCCCCTTTTCGGGAGTGAGGTGCATCTCGCGGAACTTGTTGACGTCGCGGCCGCTCTTCACGCCACACCAGTCGGTGGCGCGGGCCAGGGCCTCGGTGGTCAGGTTGATGACAAATTCGCCCGTGCGCGAAATGATGGCGTGCGAATGGCGCGACTTGCGGACCGAAATATAGCACAAGGGCGGGTCACTGCAGATAGTGCCCGTCCAAGCTATGGTGATGATATTGTATTCCGATTCGTCGGCGCCGCACGAGACCATAACGGCTGGCAGCGGATAAATCATATTGCCCGGTTTGAAAGCCGTTTTCATTGGTCTTTAGGGTTTTAGTTATGTTTGCTTAAACTATTCCTTAAACTTCTTTTCCAGCTCGTCAACCCAGAAGTGGAACTGCTTGTCGGTCTCGTTCAGGTTGGCAACGGTCTTGCAGGCGTGCAGCACCGTGGCGTGGTCCTTGTTGCCGCATTGCAGGCCAATCATAGCCAGCGAAGTCTTGGTCATCTTCTTGGCGAAGTACATCGTCAGCTGGCGGGCCTGGACAATCTCGCGCTTGCGTGTGGGCGACTGGATGCTTTCGATCGGCAGCTTGAAGTAGTCGCACACCACCTTCTGGATGTAGTCAATCGTGATTTCGCGCGTGGTGCTTTTCACAAACTTGTCGATCATCTGCTTGGCCAGGTCGATGGTTATCTCCCTGTGGTTCAGCGACGACTGCGCAATCAGCGACACCAGCGCACCTTCCAGCTCGCGCACATTGGTGTTGATATTGTAGGCAATGTATTCAATCACGTCTTTAGGCATTTCGATGCCGTCGTTGGCCAGTTTCTGGTTCAGGATAGCGATGCGCGTCTCGACGTCGGGGGTGCCGAGGTCGGCCGAGAGGCCCCATTTCAGGCGCGACAGCAGGCGCGGTTCCAGCGTTCCGAGTTCCGACGGAGCCTTGTCGCTGGTGATGACAATCTGCTTGTTGCGCTGGTGCAGATAGTTGAAAATGTGGAAGAACTGCTCCTGAGTGTGCGGACCTTTCGAAGCCCAGAACTGGATGTCGTCGAGGATCAGGAAGTCGATCATCTCGTAGTAGTGGACAAAGTCGTTGGTGGTCTTGTTGCGGACGGCCTCGACGTATTGCTGCAAGAACTGCTCGGAGGTGATGTAAAGTACCGTGTCGTCGGGATGCAACTCCTTGGCCTTGATGCCGATAGCGTGTGCCAAATGGGTCTTGCCCAGGCCTACGCCGCCGTGCAGCAGCAGGGGATTGAACGAGGTCTTGCCGGGGTTTTCGGCCACGGCATATCCGGCAGCGCGGGCCAGGCTGTTGCAGTCGCCTTCGACAAAATTCTCCAGCGTGTAGTTGCCGTTCAGCTGCGACGGAATCTTCTGCTTCTGGATGCCGACAATGACGAATGGGTTGATGGGTATGTCGCGACCGCCGTTCTCGCCCTCGAGCACCAGCGGCACATCCTTCGGCTTGTTGACGGTCGACTGGCGGCCCATCGAAGGCAGGTTGGTCATAATCGGCGAGCCGGCGATGCTGGTGTCCATCACGATGCTGTATTTCAGCATTCCGTTCGGACCCAACTGCAGGCGTATGGTGCGCTTCAGGAGGTCGATGAAATGCTCCTCGAGCCACTCATAGAAAAACTGACTGGGAACCCTGATTGTCAAGATGTTGTTTTCTAACTGGATGGGTACAATCGGTTCGAACCACGTCTTGTAGACCTGTTCGTTTTCGGGTCCGAGGTTCTCCTTGATTATTCTCAGGCAGTTTGCCCAAACTGTTTTATAGTTCTGCATCATTTTGAAGATTCTTTCGGTGTGATTCTTTAATACTTATGAAAACTGGTTGTCTGTTTTTTTGTGATGCAAAGTTCCAACAATTTTTTTTTGTGGAAAATCGAAAAAAAATTTGCACGTTTCGACTATTTTTATTAAAAAAAACCCCTTCTTGTTTTGTAACACATCGTTTAGTCTCCAAAAAATATTATTTGACAATATTTTATTATTCCATTACGTATTTTTCGGGCCATAAATATACATATTTTTTCTCAACCAAAAAAAATTTAGGCAAAAAAAATCACCTTTTTTTGCACATTTTTTGTTCGTTTCATTAACCTGTTGTAAAGTAGCCCGATGCCGTTTTTTGCTTTTATAAGATACTGTTTCTTAGTGTTATAGTGTAAATTTCTGATTGATAATATCATCCTTTTTCGTGTTCATTATTACTTGTCAGATTATCACTCTTTTCCCTCAGCGCTGCCAAATTTTGAACACGGTGTGTTAAAAAATCAACCCGCCAAAAATGCATTTTTTAAAAATTTTTTTCTTTTCGGATTCTCGTCCGAAATCGGTTCGCCGGACATCGCCTCCCCGCCGGACCACCTCCAGACGGGCCCCTTCGCCGCCGCCTCGGGACGGTACCCGCTCCGCCCGTTCCTATATCGTTCCTATATCGTTCTTATAT
>R22__coassemble_754_pt1 | contig 18775 bp, 16 predicted proteins | sample R22__metabat2_high_PE_041 | metagenome-assembled genome bin R22 | reverse complement strand
GCGTCCGCGCCAGTTGTAGCCCACCACGTTGCCCAGCCGTCCGCTGAAGCCGCCACCAATTCCGTCCTGTTGTTTTCCCATAAATAGCAAAATATTAAGTGACTGATTTTAAGTATAGTTTTCAACTGCGAATTATACGAATATATTAAGATATTGTTTTGCAAGCAAAACACGAATTTAACGAATCTTTTGTTCATATTTATCAGATTTATCAGAAGTGCGAGGATTCCAGCAGTGCGACACACCCCTCCCTTCGGGCACCCCTCTCCGAGAGGGGATGGCTACGCAGTCCTTTGATTGGCAGATGTTTACACACACCGACTAACATCCAAGCCGCTACCGCGACATCCCCTCTCGGAGAGGGGTGCCCGAAGGGCGGGGTGTGTCGCACTGTCAATCCCAACATCACAAGCTTCACCGCCAAAGCCTTCAATCCCAACATCACAAACATCACCGCCATCACCTTCAAAGCCTTCAATTCCAACATCACCGCCATCCCAACATCGCCGTCGTCGCCATCATCGCTGTCAAACACCTCTTCTGCATTTTCTTTTTACCATAACGTGACTTTCTTCTTATTATTGCCTACTGAGATAAATTTTCGTAAAAAGTTAATAAAAATTTTAGTAAAAGATGATAAGAAGATGATATATGGAAATCAGGGAGTTGAAAATTTTAAAGGTTAAAGGTTAAAGGTTAAAGTTGAAAGGTTAAAGGTTAAAGTTGTGTGCGGGAAAAAATTCAGGGGGTGTACAATAAAAAAAGGGCGGTTGCGTTTGGGGTTGAACAATTAATTAAAATCCATAAAACCAACAAAAAACAAAACCGATGAAACACAGATTACTTTTAGTGGCAGGTCTGGCGCTGCTGATGGCCACCACGGGATGCAAAAAGGAAGAAGAGACCGTAAAGCACACTTCGAAAGTCTATTCGGCGAGTACGATCACTATGAACGGAATGGTCCTCCAGGATTTAGCCAGACACGTGCAGGAGGAATGGACCTGGAACGGCGACAAGGTGGCCACCATAAAGCACTTCTATACCGACGGCAGGCTGATGCACACGGCCAACTACAGCTACACCGATGGGCGTTTGACCGGTATAGATGACCACTTCGAAGATGAGGATATGAACGAACATATCGATATCGCATATAACTCGGAAGGCAAAATCAGCACCCTGACGCAATACACCAACGACACGCTCGTCAGAAAATACACCTTCGAGTACAATGGCTCCGACAAGTTTACGGGCTACACTTTCATCCACAAATTCGCTGACATTGACGACACTACGCACTACACTGTGGAATGGACGGGCGAAAACATCACCCGCCTCACGACCCAAAGCGGCACTGTTGTCACTTATGCCTACGACAACAACCCGAATCCTTACTATGGCATTACCGATGTCGAGCATCTGATCACTGGCCATTCGAAGAACAATCTGACTTCGTATAATGGCGACAGCCGCGTGTACACCTACGACGGCGACGGCTGGCCCATAAAGTATGAGGGTTATACCTACGACGGCGACGGCTGGCCCATAAAGTATGAGGGTGAAACCGCTGAACCCAATTACGCGATCAAGGTGTGTATCGAGTTTGAATACGAGAAATAAGTTTCTGGGAGTTAAGGGAAGTTTGTAGGGAGTTAAAGGAAGTTAAGAGAAGTTAGAGGGAAGTTAAAGGACAATAGTACCCAGCAAGTACATTTGTCCCTTAACTTCCCTCTAACTTCTCTTAACTTCCATTTAACTTCTCTTAACTTCCCTTTAACTTCCCTTTAACTTCCCTTAACTCCATACAAACTCCCCCTTAACTCCCCTTAACCCATATCCTTGGTCCGCTCGCGGTCGCTGTGGGCGAAACGCGCGCACATCTTCCACACCGCCTCGCGGTGACGCTGCATAAACGCCACATAGCGCGCATAGCGGTCCTGGCGGCACAGGCGCTCGCCGCCGTCCGCTAATCCGAATGCTCCTATGTCCGCATTGTTCGCCATCTACACATTTAATACGCAAAAAGTGACGCAAATCTTACATTGAGGGCGAAAAAAACTAGCGCAGGTAGGGGGCGGTGACGGAGTTGGGGCACTGGGCCATTGCGCTGGGGGTGCCTTCGAAGGTGATGCGGCCGCCCATTGCGCCGCCGCCGGGGCCAAGTTCGATGAGGTAGTCGCAGGCTTTGAGCATCTCGATGTTGTGCTCGATGAGGAATATGCTGCTTCCGGCATCGACCATCGTGTCGAAGAGGCTGATAATGCGGCGGATGTCGCCGGCGTGGAGGCCGTCGCTGGGCTCGTCGAGGATGAAGATTTTGCCATTTTCGCGGAGGCTCGATGCCAGCTTGATGCGCTGCAACTCGCCGCCGCTGAGGGTCGAAAGTGACTGGTTAAGATGCAGATAGCCGAGACCGACCTGACGCAGGGGTTCCAGTTTTTCGGCTATGGCGGTGCCGGCAAAAAGTTCCGAGGCGCGGTTGGCGGTGAGGTCCATCACCTGGGCGATATTCAGCCCTTCGACCTTGTACTCCAGCACCTCAGGCGCATAGCGCAGGCCACCGCAGGCCTCGCAGGTGGTCTCGATGGCATCCATAAAGGCCATATCATTGACAATGACCCCTTTGCCGCCGCAGACGGGGCAGCCGCCCTTGCCGTTGAACGAGAAGAGGTCGGCCTTCACCTTGTTGGCTTTGGCGAAGAGGCGCCGGATGTCGTCGGCCACGTCGAGATAGGTGGCAGGAGTGGAACGCAGGCTGATGCCGATGTTCTTCTGGCTGATGTAGACGATGTCGCCGGGGTTCGGCCAGGCTTGGCGGAAGCACTCCATCAGCGAGCTTTTGCCCGAACCGGCCACGCCTGCAATGCCGCACATCACGCCCAGTGGCAGGCGAACGCTGAGGTTCTGCAGGTTGTGCAGCGAGGCGTTAGCGATTGGGAAGAATTGTTTTGGCGTGCGAACCTGTTCTTTAATTTCGCTTTGCGCGCTGAGCATCGTGCCGGTGAGGGTTTGGCTGCGCAGCAGTTCGTCGTAGCTGCCCTCGAAGACCACCTCGCCGCCCTTCATTCCCGCGCCGGGACCCATATCGATGATGTGGTCGGCGATGCGGATCATCTCCTTGTGGTGTTCGACGAGGATGACGGTGTTGCCGTGGTTTTTGAGTTTCTGCACCGAGCGCTGCATCAGCAGTATGTCGTGGTTGTGGAGCCCCACGCTGGGCTCGTCGAGTATGTACATCACGTCCGACAGTGGCGAATTGATGTATTTGGCTATGCGACAGCGTTGTGCCTCGCCGCCGCTGAGGGTGCCGATGGCGCGGTCGAGGGTGAGGTAGCCGAGCCCTATCTCCTCGAGTGCGGCCAGCCGTTCGCCGACGGCGCGACGGATGTCGGCAGCCAGCGGGTCGGCGACGGTGGCTATCCAGCGGCGGCAGTCGCTGATGCTCATCGCCGTCACCTGGGCAATGTTCAGGTCGCCGATGCGGCACGAGCGAATTTTTTCGTTCAGGCGCGTGCCTCCGCAGTCGGGACAGGTGCCCATCGTCAGCATCGGGTTGATGGCGGCGGCGTGGAGCAGTCCCTCCTCCGAATTGATGATGCTGCGGTACATTCGCGGCACGAGGCCCTCGTATTTGGCCGTCTTGGGCCAGTTGGCCGGCGGGTTCTTGAGTTTGATTTGGGGCGAATAGAGGAACAGGTCGAGCTCTTCGGGCGTATAGTCCTTGATTTTCTTGTCGAGGTCGAAAAGGCCGCTGTGGGCATAGCGTATCCAGCGCCAGCCGCCCTTGCCGAAGGCAATGTAGTGGATGGTGTCTTCGTCGTTGAGCGACTTGTCGAAGTCCACCAGCTTGTGGATGTCGAGCTCGCGGATTTCGCCCAGGCCGCTGCAGCGCGGACAGCTGCCGGCAGGGTGGTTGAACGAGAAGGCATCGCTATAGCCGACAAAAGGCTTGCCCACGCGCGAGAAGAGCAGGCGCAGCAGGGCGTAGATGTCGGTATAGGTGCCCACCGTCGAACGCGAGTTGGCGGCGGGCTTGCGCTGGTCGATGACGATGGCTATGGGCAGGTTCTCGATGCTGGCAACGTGCGGACGGCCATATTTGGGCAGGTACTGCTGCGTGAACGAGGGGAAGGTGTCGTTCAGCTCGCGGCGCGACTTGGCGGCGATGGTGTCGAGCACCAGCGACGACTTGCCCGAGCCCGAGACGCCCGTCACCACGGTGATCTGCCCCTTGGGGATGCTGACGCTGACGTGCTTCAGGTTGTTTTCTGTCGCATCGCGGACTATTATCTGATTGAAAGAACGATCGTTTTCCATACCTCATCTATTCTTTTTTTGTTTTTGTATGTCTATATTTAAGTTACCGATTCTAATATACTCTTACTGATTTCGAACAGAAATCAACATAAGCATTCAGGGATTTGTCATTTTTCAACGCCTTAATATTTTTCAAAACGAGGTTGTTATTTTTTTATTGCCCGTTGTGGCGGATTTGAAACCATTTGCGGCAAAATGACTGCTTATGGTTACAAATACGACACAATAGAAAATTTAACATTTTACAAATTGCTATAAATCAATATTTAGCAAAAAAAACGAAGAATCCGATGCAGCAATTTTGCCATTTTTTGTTACTATATATACAAAAGGGGGAAATTATATCAATTTTAAACTTATAATAATTATCAATTTAATATTTATCAAAATGAAAACACCTTTACATTTTAGAATTATTATCAGTCTGGCCTTTCTTGCGTTGCCGGGCACGCTTTTCGCAATGCGTCACACACCGTCGGGTGTCGACGACACCATCCCCGCCGAACCCCGCTGCGACAAGTACTATTACACCAAATGGTTCGACGACTGTCCCTATTGGAAGCCCAAAGGCGTATATGACAGTTGCCTCTGTTTCAAGTACAAGTTTGGCAGAATTTTTTCAGGCGAGCTCGCCAAATGGGAATATGCGCACAACGGCCGTATGAAGGTGAAAGGACTGGCGGCTATGGTGAATACATACACTCCGCCGACGGTCGACGGTGCCCCGGGGAACCTGAAAAACCCTGAATATATGTACATATACCAGATGACGGAGACCGGCCGGAATATTCAGGGATTTGATGTCGAAGTCCGGCTTCAGCTGCTCGACTCGGTGAGGTGGGACACGGCCACCGCGCGTGTTATGGAGTTCCGCCAGGGATGGAACGACGAGTTTATCCAGTACTGCTATATCTACGAGGCTTATTTCGAACAGCCAGTGTGGGTAGACTCCGATTTCTATATCGTCGGTTCTATGAATACACCTAACAGCAATGGGATGGTGTCCACGTTTTATGTCGACATTCGGGACGAGGGGGACTATATGTTGGACAACAAAAATGGCTGTGACGTAAGTGACTATCACGATATTTTATATTGCCCACCACACGCCCATTCTATTCTCGAATGCCCCCAATGCTTGGGAGAGGGCCGGCCTTATGCCTTTTGGGATATGCAAATCGGTCCTATGTTCAACTATTGGATTAGCGACTGGCCTGTAAGTCCCTTCGGATACTACCTTGTCATTGTGGACAAATGGGACCTCAATGCCGAACCCAACGAGGTCGGTTGGGGAGAAGTGCTTGGCGGCGGACGCTTCCCCGACGAAAGCGACGACACCATCACGGCCATTGCTGCCCCGGGCTTTGCTTTCGTTTCGTGGAACGACGGCAGCACCGAAAACCCGAGGGTCATTCATCTGATGAGCGACACAACCTTCACCGCCATCTTCCAAAATACCCAGCAGTTCAACCTGCAGGTCACAGCGTCTGACGATGCTATGGGCACCGTCAGCGGTGGTGGCACTTACTACGCCTCGGATGTCACCATTACCGCAACCCCCAACCCGGGCCACCGGTTCAACTACTGGAGCAGCGGTGACGGCTCGACAGTAATTGCCACCAATCCTTTAACGGTCCATCTCGTCAGCGACACAGCTTTTGTCGCCATTTTTGAGGATGTCAGCGAACAGACGTTCAACCTGCAAGTCTCGTCGGCAAATGCTTCGATGGGCTCCGTCACCGGTGGCGGCAGCTACCCCGGCGGCACCAGCCACACCATCACCGCAGTACCCACAGAGAATAGATTTGGTTTCACGCATTGGAGCACAGCCACTGGCGACAGCCTGACCGACAATCCCCTCACTTTATACCTCACCCGCGACACCGCCTTTGTGGCCCACTTCGTCGAGTTGCCGCAGTATTACTTGGTGGCGGCAAGCAACAACGAAGAGTGGGGTACAGCCACTGGCACAGGTATGTACTATGAGGGCCAGCAGGCCACACTGACAGCCGTTCCTGCCGAAACTTACGTGTTCAATGGCTGGACTGACGGCAATGAGGAATCGCCCCGCATCGTCACCGTCACACAGGACACGGTGTTCGAAGCCATTTTCGCTGTCGACCCGACAATAGGCATCAATCAGACCGCCACGCTGGAGTTCTCCGTATCGCCCAACCCCACAACAGGACGGCTGGCAGTGCAGCTGAACCAACAAGAACCGTATGAGCTGACAATCTACGACATAAACGGCAAGGCCGTAATGAGCAGAAAGAATGACAATCAAGTATGCGACATCGACCTCAGCGCGCTTGCTGCAGGACAATACCTCCTCGTGGTACGCACCAAAGACAAATACGGGGTTAAGACGATTGTCAAGAAGTAGCCACTCAATAATAAATTTGCCAACGCAAAAAAAGCTATTTTAACCGAGAGCACCAAGTTTTTGGTGCTCTTTTTTGCTTCACTTGTACAGGAATTTAGGTCGTCTCTTTTTCGCTCCGCCGAAAAAAAAAAGATTGTTTGTGTATCATTTTGGCATCCTGAAACGATATTATAGTAAAACAAACACCCGAAAACGCATTGACCGCAGAGGAATATAATGAAGCCGTGGATTTGTGGGCCGACGATGTCTACCGTTTTGCCCTGAGTTGCTGTCGCGACAGCGACCGCAGCCGCGACGCTGTGCAGGAGGCTTTCGCCCGGCTCTGGGAGATGCGCGACCGGATAGACCAAAAGCGATGCAAGGGCTTCCTGATATTGGTGACGCAGAACAAGTTGCGCGACGATTACCGACACGAGCAGATAGTCGCCGCCTCGCAAGAGGCACTAAGCCAGAATCGGGAGACGGAAACCAATCCGGCACACGACATCGACCTGCGCGACGCCCTCGACAAGGCGATGGCCCAGCTGAGCGAACAGCAGCGTACCATCCTGACGCTGCACGACTTGGAGGGCTACAGATACGACGAAATCGCATCGATGATGAAGATAAACTACCGGCAGGTGCAGGTTGGCGCCTTCCGAGCCAGAATAAAAATGAGAGAGATGTTAACAAAATTAGGTTACGATGGAAAACAATGAAGACATAGAACTGATGCTGTTCCAACTGAAGGAAGGGCTGCTGAGCGACGAGGAGGCACGCAAGGCGACGCTGTTCCTGCAGCAGCACCCCGAATGGCAAGAGGTGGCCGACCTTTACGACCCGATGCTGAAGGCTCCCTCCTACCCTGCCGCTGGATTTCCAAACAAGGAAAGCCTTCACAAACCGCTGACAACTACCGAAACAGCAACGTCAAGAGCCATCGTATTGCGCCGGCTTTCCATAGCCGCCTCCATCCTCGTTGCGGTCGCCATAACCGCCCGGATATTGTTGATTCCGAATGCAAAAGAAGATAGCACCGCCATCGTTGCCGAAAATCGGCAAAACAAGGATACCGATTATTTTTCGCAGAAAACAAGTCCCAGTGATGTACTCGAAGACGAAATGAGTGCAGCATCTGAAAGTCGCCAGAGTTCCTTGCAGGCAACAACAGCCCAAACCCCGGCGATGTCTGCGCAGCAAGAAAAGCGCAACACACCTGTCGAGCAAGCGACCACTGAACAGATGCCTGCCGAGCAAGTTCCGACCATAAAAGTAACCATAACCGACAAACTGATAGCCTATCTCGACGACGCGGAACCCGACGAGCCGGAAACGCCATCCATCAACATTACCGACAAGCTAATAGCCTATCTGCCAGCCGACACACCGGCCACAGCACCTGCCGAAAGTGCCCCACGGCCCAAGTGGACATACGCCATAGAAGACCTGTGGAACGGCGTACAACTGGCCTACACCGAACGACAAAACGAAATAATCGACATATTCACAAATAAAAACTGAAACTTATGAAAAACATCCGTTTTTGCCTACCGCTGTTCATTGCGCTGATTTGCAGCTCCGTCGCAATGGCCCAGAAAGACCAGACAACCAACGTCAGAATCGCCACACAGAGCGAGAATATCGAGATACTGCGACAGACCATCAGCCGCCCCATAACCCGACTGCAGGTCAAAGGGACCAGTTCTGTCGTACTGATCTACGACAGCACAAATTATATCGACGTGGTTTACAATCCCGAAGAGAGCGAGCCCGTCGAAGACGGCTCGGTGACCATCAAGGGCACCACGCTGACCATCGACGACAAGACGGGCGAAGCCGTATACAAAGTACACATGAAAGAAGCTGACCTCCAGTTGATAAACCAAGATCGCAAAGCCAACATAATCTATAGCGACTTCGAAAATCCGGGCGACAGCACCTATTCCGACTACTCGGCTTACGACCAAATCAGCACCGCCAACCTGGCCACCCAGCAGGCGCTGGAATCGGCACGCAAGGCCCTGAAGGAGTCGCGCGAACAGCTGAAGCAGGCACGCGAACAACTAAAGACCGTGAATGCTGGCGAAATCGTCACCGACACATTCTTTGTCGGTGTCGAGGATTCGGACTTTTTCGACAACGATATCATCGAAGTTGTCGTTGACGAAGAAGGTGCCGACGCAACGGATTTCCACACCTCGCGGCGCGGACCGCGGACCATCCACGCCAACTACTACGACTGGGACGAGCGCCTGAGCGCAGCCCTCTTGGGCGGTTTCGTCAACTGGGGTGACCAGTGGTACAACGGACTCTCGAAGCTTGACGGCGACTACAACCTCAAGACCTCCTTCTCCTCCTGGCAAGTCGATGTACAGTATGCAGTCGTTATGACCCGCCATTTCAATCTCAGCCTCGGCGTCGGCTACGAGTCGGACGTGTTCCGATTCACCACCCCCTTCGTCGAATGCTCGCCTGCAGGCATTTTCTACGACGCTGTGCAACAGGACTATGCCGGCTACGACAACTTCATCCTGCAAAACACCGCCTTCGACGGCACCCGGGAGGACGACTGGTCGTCGAAGCTGGTGACCCGCTACATCAGCATTCCTGTCGGCATCGGCTTCCGCAGCAACGATTTCCACATAGAGTTTACGGCTCTGCCGGCACTGGCCATCAACACCCGCCACACAGGCCTGAAGCAAGTGCTCGACAGCCGCAACGTCGATGCCCGAAAGGTTGAAGACATCTCCAAGCACCTGAGTCCCTACAAGCTGGACCTTCGCGCCGAAGTGCGCTACCAGTGGTTCGGCATCTACGCACAAGTGGCCACGATGCCACTCTTCGACGGCACCGGCGTCCCCGATATCTATCCTTTCAAATTGGGATTTCTATTAAAATTCAACATCGACTAAGGAGTTAAGGGAAGCTAAGGGAAGTTAAGGGAAGTTAAGGGAAGTTAAGGGACAATAGTATTTTGTATCTGAAGTTAAAGTTAAGGTTAATGTTAAAATTAAAATATTAAAACTATGAAAATAACGACATTATTTCTTTCTATCGTTTTGCTGGCCACGACCTGCAGCTGCCAGACTAACGTCGAAAGCCGCATCGAGCGGTGGGCCGACGACATCGAAAAATGGGCAGAGGATTTCGAAGACAGTATGGAAGACTACGCGGACAGTATGGAGAGGTTCGCCGACAGTATGGAGGAACTGGCCGAGAACGCAAGCAGCGACTCAACCCTAGTCATCTACAACCAGGGTGGCGTGGTGACCTACTACAAATGGCAAAACAAAGGCGACAACAGCCGCATTCGCATCAGCAAAAACGACCGCTACCTGACACGCAAATTCGACATCGAGGCATTCAAGGGCGTGGACATCAACTACGGATTCCAAGTGGTGATGTGCGACACCGTCGACAAAGTGGTCGTCCGCATCAACGAAAAACTCGACAAACACCTTAACGTTCGGTTAAACAAAGGCATACTGATAGTCAAACTCGACAGAATCAACGGCATCACCTTTGATGACAACGCAAAATGCGGATATATCTATCTGCCTTACAACACAAAACTCTGCAGCATATCGCTCAGCGGCACATCGACGTTCTACACCGAACTGCCACTTAGGGTTCCTTCTTTTAACATCGACCTGAGCGGTGCAACAGCGTGCACGATAAAGAAAATCGTGGTTTGCAACGCATTGGATATCGAGCAGTCGGGTAGATCGCAATGTCGCGGCATTTTCGCCGCCAGAAGTGCCTCGGTCGATATGAGCGGTGCAACCCACTTTGCCGGAGCCATCAAAGCCACCAACACTGAGCTGGACCTCAGCGGGACTTCACGCCTGCAGGCGAAAATCAACACAACCGAACTGGAAACCGACCTCAGCGGCGCAAGCAGCATAAGCCTGTCCGGCAAAGCCACCACAATGGAGATAAGCCTCAGCGGCACAAGCAGACTTGATTGCGGCTCGCTGGAGACAAACACCATCAGCGGCGATATGAGCGGCGCCAGCAACGCCAACATCGGCACAAGCAAGACAATAGCTGTCGACCTAACCGGCAGAAGCGCGTTGACCTATTCCGGCTCGGCCGACATCTCGCGCTCCACAACATCAAGCCTGGCCACCATCAACGGCAAACGCAAATAATAAAAAGATCACATATCAGATTATTGATCTGTTTATTATTAGTCACGTAAGGCGGTTTGTCGTCGTTGAGCCAAATGTCATCTCAGTCGTTCTTCATCGTACTGATTGCAGCATAGAGGCGGTCAGACAACCATTGGCGGTCACGGTGGGAATCGCCACTGCTCTCGTAGGCTACTGGAGGATTGATGCTCATAGAATGTCGCTTACGGTTGATATAAATGGGGACAAAGAGCAGTTTTTGTTTGGTGCGTTCAAAATACATCTGTCCTATGTGCGCAAATCCGCTGTAGAATGAGCGTAATCTGCCTGCTTCGTCGTGTTCGCGGACAAGGTTACCGTCAAAGGCTGTCCGCGAATGTTCGGGAAAAATCAGCAGATTGCAACCATCGACAAGTGCGTTGAGGCTTTGACTCAGTGTCTCCATCACCTGGCGCGACCCACCTTTGACAACAGGGATAGGATTGAAATCGTTGAGTATCTTTATAACCGTGTCGGTGGTTTTGCGCAGCACCCGTTCTCGCTTTCGTTGGCTGAAGCGATGCAAAAGATTGTGGAATGTGGTGTTGATCACCTCACTGCATTGTTTATGGTTCAGCATCCGGCTGTCGATCCAAGGACGAAAGGTACCGGGCAGGTTCATAATGGCTGCAATGGGGCCGTAGATGAACCCGTGGTTGCAAACATATACAACTGGTTGGTCTTTTGCACATTTCAAATTATCCTTGCCTATTATCTTAAGTTTTGTGAAAGGTCTTACCAGGGCCATTAGCAGCCTTACAAGAGGACGATGATGTATGCGAGAAGCCATAGACTACAAAAAATTTGTACGAAGACGAAAAGGGAAGTGGATTATAGAGATGGCCTTAATTGATAAAATGAACGATTGCGCTTGGGCCTTGGGGAAGGAGAAGGGCGACGATGAGGCCGTCGGGAGCGGGGTACATCACGGGGGTGAGCAGGTCGCCCAGTTTGGCAGCGATGCGGAACTCGCAACGTAGGGATCTGATGCTGAAACCGTCGGGCAACAGTTCCATTGCTATGCGTATGTAGTTGGGATTGTTCATATGACGGTTATAGTCGATGTCGGCCCGCATCACGCGGACTGGTTCAAAGGCAGTGCCGCCGTCTTTGGGCAGGATGATGCGGCGGTCGCGGTAGTCCATCTCGAGTCGCGGCTCGATAGTCAGCGTATCGATAATGGTCTGGTCAATACTTTTTAGGGTAGCGGTTTCACGGTCAATAAAGGCGCCCATACTCCACGACTTATAGCAGGGATGCCCCTTCGCATCGTAGATGAAAGTATTGCGAAAGCCAAACTTGGGCATCACCTCGTAGACAGAAGTGGTAACGGTCAGGTCTTCTTTGAAGTGCGGCACGCGAACAATCTCCACGCCACGGGCGGCAAGCAGCTGTGCCCTGTGTTGTTCTTCAAAATAGCGTTGCACTGCTGGTTCGCTGACAATCCACATTTCGGAACAGTCCTGCATCATCTGCAAGGCAGCAAAGAGTTTCAAACGGCCATCGGCGTCGCAAGTACTGGTAGTGACTTTATAATTCAGACTATACATTTTTTCAAATAAAGACTCATTCCTTTGTTTTCTTTTTAGGGTCAATGGCGGCATAATGACGAGCATCGGCGATGATGGTGACGAGGTAGATCACAGCCAGCAACACTATGATGGCAATGGCCACAAGGTCGAGTGTCGTGTAGGCACGGCTACCCAAAGTCAGCGTGTATGTAACCAGATTCGGGAAAAGAATCAGCACCGTGTTTGCGATGACAATAATCAGCCGGAACTCGGTGGGCCCCAGCTTGGCGTAGGTCAGCCGGAACTCGCTCTTCAGGTGGGCGTTGATGCTGACATTGATTGTCATAAAGAGGTATAGAACAAAGACATACAGTGCTAAATCGATGTCGACCAGTGGCGAAAGGCCGGCACCGATAAACATAAATGCCTCGTTGATGCAGTCGACGGTGTGGTCGATATAGTAGCCATACAGCGGACGCTGGCAATTGCGCACACGCGCCAGCGTGCCGTCGAGCGAATCGCCATACCAGTTGATTATCAAACCTGCCGAGCTGAGCCACAGCCAGTTGATATCGTAGTGCGTCAGGTAGAAGCCCAATCCCGTAAGGAAAGCGCCCACAACCCCCACCAGGGTCAGCATATCCGAGGTGACCCAGCGCGGCTGACGTTCGGCAAGCCACACCAAGACGCGTTTCTCAACACCGTTAATTATCGAAGTCTGTATGCGTTGCGACTGTTTGACATTATCCATAACATTGTTTTTTTTCTTATAATTATAACGTATACTCTAAATAAAAAGTATTCATTTCAGAACTAAAAATTTACATTTTAGACTATTAGAGGCAGCTCTTTGCTATTCCGGATTTTTTTCGTAATTTTGCAAACAGAAAATCACTTAATTCTGTAAAAAATGAAAGAAATTATGCCCACCAACGGACAGTTCGCCCTGATGCAACTGCCCTACGAAAACCTTGGCAACACCATCAGCCAGAACACTTTGTCGTTCCACCACGGCAAGCACCTGAAAGCCTATGTCGACAACCTCAACAAAGCCCTGCCGGGCAGTGCCTTCGAAGGCAAAAGCCTGCAAGAAATAGTGAAAACCAGCGACGGAGGCATCTTCAACAATGCCGGACAGGTGCTGAACCACACGATGTATTTCGAACAGTTCAGCAACTCGCCACGACAGATGAGCGACAAATTCGCCACCCTCGTCAACCGCGACTTCGGCTCGTTCGAAGCCCTGCAGCAGGAAATGAACCAGAAGGGCGCAACCCTGTTCGGTTCCGGATGGGTATGGCTCAGCGCCGACAAGGAGGGCAAACTGGTGATAACCCAGAACACCAATGCCGACAACCCTGTCCGCCACGGACTTACGCCGCTGCTCACCTTCGACGTTTGGGAGCACGCCTACTACCTCGACTACCAGAACCGCCGCGCCGACTATCTCGCCGCACTCTGGCAGCTTATCGACTGGCCCACAGTGGAAAGCCGACTGTAATTATAAGGGAAGTTAAAGGAAGTTAAAAGAAGTTAGGGGGAGTTAAGGGAAGTTAAAGGAAGTTAAGGGACAATAGTTTCCAGCAGGTTCATTTGTCCCTTAACTTCCCTTTAACTTCTCTTAACTCCCCTTAACTTCCCTTTAACTCCCCTTAACTTCCCATAATTCCACTCTACTTCCAATACGGCAGGGGAATCTGATGTAGCGTACCGGCTTCAGCATCAACCTGCAGGCACACCGACTGGCAGCCGTTGGTCAGCAGCAGATACGGCACTTTCAGCACCAGATTGTATCGGCACGCCTGATCGACCACTTTCTGGCTGATAGGCACCGTTTCTTTCTTGCATTCCACTATCATCCACGGCCGCACATCGCGGTCGTAAACAACAATATCACAGCGTTTTGTAAGTCCATTTAGAGTTATGGCAGCCTCGACCTGCATCAGTTCAAGTGGAAACAGAAAACGGTTGTGCAGCATATTGATGGTCTGCTGGCGCACCCACTCTTCGGGCGTCAACGCCACCCACCGCCGACGGACAATGTCGAACACACGACCGTTTTCTATTTTCAAACCACCGTTTTCCATTGGCAACCAGTCTTTCAGCAATCAATATCCACCGCCACCACCTTCGCCCTCGCCTTCATCCTCGATCACGGGGCTGTCCTGTCGCTGCTGTTTCAGGCCGCTGCCAATCTTGTAGGTAAATCCAACCGTCACCGTTGGCGACAGGCGCTTGGAACGCGTGATGCGGTTCAGCTGTGCGGTGAAGGTCTCGTGGCCCCATCCGCCAGTGCAGAGCACGTCGCCGACACGCAGATTGACCGTTCCGCGCTTCTGCAGCACATCCTTCTTCACAGCCAAGTCGAACCAGTAGTTGCCGTACATCTTGGTCTGCAGGTCCAGCCACGGAGCCCAGTATTGGCCGCTGAACTGGACGGTCCAGTCCTTGGGCAGGGTCATAAACGAGTTGAATTTGCCGCTGGCCTGGAAAGCGTCGGTACTCTTGTTGTCGAGCAGCTCGGTGCCTTCGATTTTGTTCTTGTAGGCATTGATGCTGACATTCAGCTTCCACCACTTCGTCACCTGCCAGTCGACGATGAACTCCAGACCGTAGTTGAGGCCGCGGTTCAGGTTCTGCGGAGCCGAGGCCCAATAGCCGTCGTATTCGCTGTTGTAGGGTTCCCACCACGAATAGTGCGCCGCGCTGGCCGAATCCCACACAAAACCGTACCACGTAATCATATTGTTCGTCTGGCGGAAATAGGCCGAAGTATAAAGATTAACCTTTTCAAAGCCAAGATTGTACGACAGCTCGAAGGCATTGGTGAACTCTGGGTCAAGGTTAGGGTTGCCGAAGCTCATCTCCTGACCTTCGCGGATATTCATATAGGGGTTCATATCCCACATATGCGGACGGTGCACGCGACGGCTGTAGCTGAACTGCGCGCTCTGCATCTTGCTGATTTCGTACGACAAATGCAGCGTCGGATAGAGTTTCCAATACTCCTTGTTGACCTCGGGCGTCGAGGCGTGGTTCAGGTCGTGGCCCTTGGTGAGGGCATACTCGCCGCGCAAACCAGCCTGCAGCGACAGCTTCTCGCCCAGCTTGCCGCCATAGGTGGCATAGATGGCGTGTACCTGCTGCGTATAGTTGAAGTGCGTCGACGACAGCGAGTCGAAATTCTTCACCAGATTGTGCGCCGCGTCGTACTCCGTGCGGTAGTAGACGGCATCCTGGTCGGGCCAGTCCATACGCCCCTCATAGCCCGTCTCCAGCTTCCATCCGTTGGCGAAAGGATGCAGGTAGTTAAACTTGATGTTCAACGCATTATGATGGTTTTCCGAAGTCGATTCGCGCAAATAGTAGTTGTTCCACACCGCCGTGCTGTCGCCAGCCAGGGGGCTGTAGAGCTGCTGCTGCCAGCCCGTGCCGTGCATCTGGCGCGTGCTGAAGGTGGCGTCGGCCGTAAGTTCGCGGTCTTTTTCGTCGAACTTCTTGGTATAGTGCAGATTGAAACTATGGTTGATATTGCGGTTGTCGTTGGTGTCGAGCTGCCGATAGTCCAGCAGGCCCGCCGTCAGCAGGTCGGTGGCGTAGATGTCGTTCCAGCGGTGGCGGGCGCCGCCGCGCAGCTGATAGCTGGCCAGCAGGCTGTTCTTGTCGTTGAAGAAATACTCGCCGCCCACCTTGATGCTGCCCATATAGTTGCGGTTGTGGCTGTACTGGTCTATCGTGTCGCGCGACCAGACGCTGTCGTTCCTCAGACGCTCGCGGAAGGCGTGGCCGATGTGGCCGCGGCTGCGCACGCCGCCGTCGGCCGAGAGGAAGAGGTTGTACTTCTCCGTTGTGTAGTTCAGGCTCAGCGTGGCCATCGATGTGGGCAGCACCGACGGCAGTGCGTCGGGATAGTCCGACCGCAGGAATGCCAGCGGCGTACCCAGGTTGAGAGACGCCGCGCCATTCAGGCCCATCGCTGCCGAAGCCTTGTCTTTCAGCTTTATGTTGATGATGCCCGACATACCCTCGGGGTCGTACTTGGCCGACGGGTTGGTGATGACCTCCACGCTCTCCACGCTGCTTGCCGGAGTCTGCTCCAGCAGACTCTCCAAATCGTTGGCAACCAACTCATACGGGCGGCCGTTGATAAGCACCTTGACGTTACTCGAACCACGCAGACTGACGTTGCCGTCGTTGTCGATCGACACGCTGGGCACATTCTGCAACACATCGGTGGCCGTTCCGCCACTGGCAACCAGGTTCTTGTCGACATTCACCACACGCTTGTCGAGCTGGTACTCGACCATCGTGCGCTCGGCGGTAACCACAACGGCATCCAGGGCGGCGGCACTTGGGGCGATGGCCACCTTGCCGAGATTGGCGTTGGAATGCTGTGCCGACAGAACGACCCTATTTTGATGAATATAAGGCGCATAGCCCATAAAAGTGATACGCACCAGATAGGTGCCGTAGGGAGCCGTCAGCGTGAACGAGCCGTTCGAGGCCGTAACGGCTCCGACGCCCTTCACCATCGAGCTGTCATTGGGATTGAGCAGCACCACGGAGGCATACTCCACAGCATCGCCACTCTTGCGGTCGACGACCTTGCCCGTCACTTTGCCCTTCTGGGCCTGGCCGATAAAGGCTACCGCAATGAAAAACAATACAATAAGGCGTTTCATTTAAATAATCCAGATTTCTGATACACACTTTTCTTTCGATTTCCGCGCCTCATTGCTGCGGTTTGGGTTGGCGCACAAAATGCGGCATTTCGAACGGAATTTCGATCGAATATTCAATCAATCCACCGAACTTGCCATCTTCCTCATACCAAGGCGTTTGATAGATCAGTTTCTTCACCTTGCTGCCGTCAGCAAGGGTCTTTTCAATGGTGTAGGCATTCAGCTTCTGCTCATCCAGTAGGCCCTTCAGCTTCGTCTTGGCCGGCTCGGGGTGGCAATCCATCAGGTTGTTGCCTATAATCTTCTGCCCGTGGCTGTTGACGTCGGCACTGTGCTGGTTCATATCCAATATGTTGGCATCGGCATCGCACACCGTGATGGCGATGTTTTTCAATCCTTCAAAATAGCGGTCCATAGTGTTGTATATACATTAAAAAAGAAGGTTGAAGGCAGTGTAGTCGTTGCGGCTCATTCTGTCTTCAACCTTCAAAATCATTTATTTCTAGTTGATTACTTCGTGTTAAGGGCAGCAAGAGCGATGCTGTAGAGTTTCGACTGGATGCTGTCGCCGCGGCTGGTCAGCACGCAGGGCACCTTGGCACCCACAACCATACAAGCCAGTTCGGCACCGGCAAACTTGGTGCAGGCCTTGTAGAACACGTTGCCGCTCTCGATGTTGGGGAACAGCAGACCGTCGGCGTCGCCGGCCACTTCGCTGGTCAGCTTCTTGGTCTGGGCGCTCTCCTTGTCGATCGAGCAGTCGAGGCTCAGCGGGCCGTCGACGATGGCACCCTTCAGCTGGCCGCGCTGGCTCATCATACCCAGCCAGGCACCCTCCGAGCAAGCGCGCATTCCGACGCTAACCTGCTCAGTGGCAGCGATAACGGCGATTTTCGGCTTGGCAATCTCGAGGCTCTTGGCGGTGCTGACGATGTAGTTCAGCATAGCCTGTTTCTGTTTGAAGTCAGGGTCGGGAATGATGGCAACATCCGAGCAAACCAGCAGCTTGTGGTAGGCAGGAATCTGGAACACAGCGATGTGCGTCAGCATATCGTTCTTCTTGCCGGGCATCAGGCCCTTCTCCTTGTTCAGGATGGCGCGCATATACTTGTCCGTGCTCAGCAGGCCCTTCATCAGGAAATCGGCCTCGCCGCTGTTCACCAGCTCGACAGCCTTGGCACCGGCCTTGTTGTCGTCAGCTTCCTGAACCAGTTTGAACTTGTCGGGGTTGATACCTTCCTCGGCGCAGACCTTCTTGATAGTCTCGATGTCGCCCACGAGGGTGGCGTCGACGATACCCTTGTCGATAGCCAGGCTGACGGCTCCGATGGTGTGCGAATCATTGGCGTAAGCAACGGCCAAACGTTTCTTTCCCTTGGTTTTCACCAGGTCAAGCAGTTCTTCTAACTTTGTAACCATATCGTTTTCAGTTTTTTATTATTAATTCTATATTAATTTCAAAGTTACAAAAATAATTAAATATTTCGATTCGGCAAAAATTATTTTTCAAACAGCCGATTTGCGCCCTGCCAACAGCAGCATTAACTCAGCCGACAGGCAACCGGAAGACAATCGGCGAACAACTGGCAAACAACCCGCGGACAACCGATAAACAACCGGCTGGCAACCGGCCCAAAGCCGATTTTTCAGCCCTCATAAGTCACTGATTCACAACACCCGCTCTGCCCGTTGTACGCTATATGTACGCTATATGTACGGTATTTGTACGCTTCG
>R22__coassemble_753_pt1 | contig 18783 bp, 16 predicted proteins | sample R22__metabat2_high_PE_041 | metagenome-assembled genome bin R22 | reverse complement strand
CAACACTCACAATCCAACACTCACAAACCAACACTCACAACCCAACACTCGCAATCCAACACTCGCAATCCAATGCGATGAAAAAATCCATCACCACGTAATAACATCTTCTCAAGCCCTATAGACACGAACAACCGAATGGCACAGACAACGAAAAGCCGTCTACAACCGCCAACCCGTCAACCAGAATCAACGAACAACATTCAAATTTAATTGGGCGTGTCACAATAATTGGGCGAACATTACGTTTTATAGACAGAACCAAAAGAAGAAAGAAAAATGCCAATGTTTTACACCCCCAAACCGCGCCAATACCACTATAAACCACGGTTTTACGACCCCGAACGCGAGGATTGGGAACTATTGAAAGCCAAATATAACCTCGACGAAAACGGTAATCCGCGGACGCCGATTGAAGAAAAGACGGCAACTGTCGCCAGCGACCAGCAAGCCACTGAAGACCAAGACCTTGAATACTTCCAGCGGAGGCTGCGCGAAATAGAACGCAAGGAGCGCGAAGAGAAGCAGAAAATAGGCCTCGCCGACTTGTTCCGCAAGCGCGAACGTCCTCAGTTCCATTATGTTTCGAGGTTTGACGAGAACGGGAATCTGAAAGAGACCACCTCGTCGACAAACGGGAGCGTGAAAAAGCGCATCACGCGACGCTTCGACGAGGACGAGATGGACCGCTTCAAACCGGTTCCCGCTGGTAAAATAATGGTCTACACCCTTTTAGTATGCGTTTTACTTTACCTTGTTTTTGCCTGAAAAATTATTTTGCCAATCAAGCGAAATAGTGTAATTTTGCAAAAATTTTTGACTATGTTTATTGAGGTTTTAAAATCTAAAATACATAGAGTTACGGTTACCGAAGCCAATCTTGACTATATCGGAAGCATCACTATCGACTCGGATTTGCTAGACGCGGCCAATATGATTGAAAACGAGCGCGTCGACATATACAACATCACTAACGGCGAGCGTTTTTCGACCTATATCATTCGCGGCGAGGCCGGTAACGGCGTTATCGGAATAAACGGAGCTGCGGCACACAAGGCCCGCGTGGGCGACCTGCTCATTATCGCGTCGTATGCCTCGATGGATTTCGAGGAGGCCAAGCAGTGGCACCCCTCAGTCATCTTCCCGAAAGACAACCATTTGGCTTAATTCCTATACATTCCTGCCAACACATTAAGTCTACTAAAAGCTCTTGAAAAAAAAGATCGGCGACATATTGAAGTTCATCATCTTCCTCGGAATCGGTATCTTCTTCATCTACTGGTTTCTGCTGAAGCTTGATGCCGACCAGAAAGAGGCCATCTGGCAGTCGTTCCTTTCGGCGCGGTGGGGCTGGGTAGTTGCCGTGATGTGCATCAGCCTTTTGGCTCATTTCGTCCGCGCGCTGCGCTGGCGTATGCTTTTCAAGCCGTTGGACCACAATCCGACCCTGAACAACACCTTTGGCGCCGTGATGGTCACCTACCTTGCCAATCTGGCATTCCCGAGACTGGGCGAGGTGATGCGCTGCGCGATGCTGCGCACCAGCGAGAAAATCCCGATGGAGAAATCGCTCGGAACCGTTGTCACCGAACGAATCATCGATATGATGATGTTCGCATTGATTCTCCTGTTCGGTTTCCTGCTGATGTTCAGCAGCGTAAAGGATTTCATATACGACAGCTTGTCGCAGAAATTCAGCAGTTTGCCCACACTGGCCACGCTGGCCATAATTGCCGTTGTGCTGTTTTTGGCTTTAATTGTGGCTTACAAGCTTTTCCACGAAAAGATGATGCGGTTTGGCTTTTACCGCAAGGCTGTCGACCTGATTCGCGGATGTGTTGACGGCATCAAGAGCATTCTCCATCTGGGGCCAAAGGCCACGCTGCTCTTTGCCCTCTACAGTCTGATAATATATTTCCTCTATATTGCCGGCGGATGGGTTATACTTCAGGCTTTTGCCGACACGCAAGGGCTGCCGTTTGCCGCCGCCTTCGTCATATACATTTTCGGCACTGTGGGGATGATGATTTCGCAGGGCGGTTTGGGTGCCTATCCCGTCCTTGTCTGGCAGGCGCTGGCCATCTACGGCATCGGTGAAAGCACAGGCCTGGCCTGCGGATGGCTGCTGTGGGGTGCGCAACAGGCCATCGTCATCGTCATTGGGCTTGCCTATCTCGTCTATTTTTCATTACTCAAAAAGAAAACTACCGAGATATGAATTTTCACGACAACATAGACGCCAAGATAATGACTCTCAGCCAACTGACCGAACGACTCGACCAGCTGCGCAATGGGACGTCCAAACCCCGCGTCGTTTTCACCAACGGCTGTTTCGACCTTGTGCACCAAGGGCACGTCGACTACCTGAGCCGTGCACGCGACCTGGGCGACCTGCTTGTTGTAGGCCTCAACAGCGACGACTCCGTCAGGCGACTGAAAGGGGCGTCACGCCCGATTTCAAATCAGGTGAGCCGCTCGAGGGTTCTGGCAGCCTTCGCTTTTGTCGACTATGTGGTCGTTTTTGACGAAGACACGCCATTAAGGCTGATTGAGGCTATCGTCCCCGACATTCTTGTTAAGGGTGGCGACTACAATCGCGACAACGTTGTGGGAGCCGATTTCGTGGAGCAAAACGGAGGGCGACTGGAGCTCATACCTCTCGTTCCCGGCGAATCGACAAGCAATTTGGTTAACAAAATGAAATTATGAACAACATAAAGATTTTCACCCTTTTGGCCCTGCTTTTGGCCACCATCGGGACGGCAAGTGCCCAGCATCGCAAGAGTTCGCACGGCCGGCAATTCGACCTTGAGTTGCGCGGAGGAATCAACTTTTGCCAAATCGACGGCGACGCTTCCGGCAGCTACAACAAACTGGGTTTTCACGGAGCCGTAAACACCTCGTTCCCAATCAACGACGACGGCCGCTGGAGGTTTCTCGTCGAACTGGGACTGACACAGAAAGGGTCGCAAATACAAAACAGCTCGCTGGACCGGCATATCTCGTTGACGTATGTCGAAATACCGCTGATGATAGCGTACGACCTGCTCGACAGCCGTCAGCTGCGCCTGGCCGCAGGCATAGCCCCCGCCATATTGGCCAAAGCCAACGTCACCACCGACAACATACACGACAACCTGCAATCCGAAAACTACAAAACCCTTGATGCCCTTCCCATTTGCGCCAGCATCCGCTATCGCTTTACCGAGCACATAGGCATAGACGTAAGATACTACAACTCAATGCTTAACATAGCAAAAGAGAATGGCAGCGGCACGTATCGCATCTTTCGCAGCAACAAAGGGCAATTCAGCCGACTGCTGCAGGCAGGATTGACAGTTTCATTCTAAAGGTGCATAATTAATTAAGAATTCAATATAAAAATCACTGACAATTAATCAATAAAATACACATTATGACTCATACACGTTGCTTAATCATTGGTTCCGGCCCTGCCGGATATACCGCAGGCATCTATACCGGCCGCGCAGACCTCAAGCCGCTGCTGTACGAAGGAGCCCAACCCGGAGGACAACTCACCATAACCACTGAAATAGAGAACTTTCCCGGCTATCCCGAAGGCATATCCGGTACCGAAATGATGTCCGACCTTCGCAAACAAGCTTTGCGTTTCGGCACCGAGATGCGTCAAGGAACAATAGAAAAAATCGACCTCAGCAAGCGTCCCTTTATCGCCACCGACAACAAAGGCGAGCAGATTGAGGCCGAAACGGTCATAATCAGCACTGGCGCTTCGGCTCGCTGGCTTGGACTGGAAAGCGAAAAGAAATTCTACGGACAGGGCGTGTCGGCTTGCGCCACCTGCGATGGATTCTTTTACAAGAATATGGACGTGGCCGTTGTTGGCGGCGGCGACACAGCTTGCGAAGAAGCTTCCTATCTGGCTACCCTCTGCCGCAAGGTGTACCAAATTGTACGCCGCGACGAGCTGCGCGCCTCGAAGGCTATGCAGCATCGCGTATTGAACAACCCAAAAATCGAAGTGCTTTGGAACAGTGTGACGCAGGAGATTGTGGGCAACGATATGGACGGCGTTATCGGCGCCGACATCAAGAACGTCAAGACCGGCGAAGTGAAGCGCCTCGATATAGCAGGCTTCTTTGTTGCCATTGGCCACCAGCCCAACACCGACTTCCTGGACGGACAGGTTGAGCTGGACGAAGCCGGATACATCAAGGTACAGAACCCGACAAGCGCCACCAACATTCCCGGTGTTTTCGCCGCCGGCGACGTGTGCGATCCCAACTATCGCCAGGCTTGCGTGGCTGCCGCCAAGGGTTGCGTAGCCGGAATCGACGTCGAACGCTTTTTGCATCAAGCCTAAATCCGTCTGTCTGAGCATTGGTTTTGAAAAAGAGTTGTCATATAAAGAATACGTTTTCTGTCCTGATATTCGTTCTCGGGATGGCTATCTCTTTGGTTGCCAATGCTCAGACACCGACAGCGACAAGGGCAAGGAATACCGGTAGCTCAGGCACCTCGTCTTCGGCCAATACGACCTCTTCATTCACAAGACCAGACATAAACGAAGAGACACCAGATTCGGCCGAAACAACGGAGCCTCAGGGCATAATTTTCGACAACGACGAAGAAGCGGACTCTATTCTCCGTATGAAAGTTATGGCCATCGAGCCAGCCCATAGAAGCGTCAAAATGACGAGATTAGAAAATCCTGTGCTTGACCCTACAGGTGTCCAGCTGTGCAACGCAGCACAAAAAATGGACGGGCACTTCTATCTCGACCTTGGTGCTCTGGGGCAATGCCAAATCGCCATCAACCCTTTTTCGGTGCAGCCAAAATCGCTCTCGGCAAGGTTCGCACCCGACATCCATCCAGCCTACAGGCAACTGCACAGGATGAAACTGTTTCAGACGCAGACTCCTTACACCCTGCTCAGCTACAACAGCTCGCTCAACAAGGACTACCAGATGCACATCATCCACTCGCAAAACATCAAGCCTCGGTGGAATGTCGCTTTTCTGTATGACCTTGTCAGTCGCGACGGGCTATATACCAACAGCGATGTCACGAACCACGTAATCGACATTACTACAAACTATTATTCATCAGACTCGCGCTACCAACTGCAAGCAGGCCTAACCAACAACAGGCTGCGCCAGCAGGAAAATGGCGGTGTGCAGGACGACGCAACCTGCTGGGACTATCCGCGTGAATCCGGCGTTCCGGTCAATATGTATAATGCCCAAAACGAATGGCGCGATTTTGAAATCTGGGTTCATCAGAGCTACAACACCGTCAGGCAGTTCGAATACCTGCGTCCAAGAAAAACAAAAATAAAAGACACCGTGTCGGTTGACACCACAACAGTGCGTGCTGAATCCGGGAACGACAGCATACCGGGAATAATTAAGGCACCAAACGTCGTTGTGCAAGAACGGGACAGTATTATCGGTTTTGACACAATCCGTCCGCCGAAGCCGCACACCTACAATACGGGTGTACTTGCGCTGGACGTCAATTTGTCGCGCCATCGCAGAACCTTCTACGACAACCAAACCACCAGTTGGTTCTACAACCAAAGTGCATTGGACACGTCTTTTTTCTATGACTCCACTACGCACTATCGACTTGCAGCAGAACTGTATTGGACCAACGATGCATATATGAGTCACCGGTGGAAGAACCCATTCGTGCTGCTGGTCGGTATTCGTCCGGAATACAACCGAGTCTGTTTCGCTGAAGACACACTCTTTAGCAGCTTTTCCATCAGCGACTTTACTGTTGCACCTTTTGCCCGTGCGTTATTCCGCATCGGCAAAATGGAGCTTTCCGCCCAAGCCGAAGAGGTCAATGGAGGCCATCGCACGGGCGACTATCGCCTTTCCGTCCAATTGCAGATGTATGGCTTCAAAATCGCGGCAACATCAGAAGCAATCAGTCCTGATTTGATTTTCTACCACAACAACGAATACTACAAATGGGATCTGGCAGGCGACAGCTTCAGGAAAACAAAAAGGCAACAGATCAAAGCCGAATATTCTTTCGACAGACCACTCAACTCCAAAGGGCATCTGAAGTCTCTGGACATATTCGCCACCTCGTCGTTGATTAGCGACAACGTATGGTTCAGTTCGTCAATGCTTCCGGTTCAAGGCGACGGAAACGCCTTGCTGACCCAAGCCCAGGCATCCACCAGTCTGCAATTTGGCTGGTTCAACATCCGCCTACAGGAAATGCTACAATACAGCAACAACGACGCCGTTGTTCGCGTACCACTTTTCGCAAGCAAAAACAGTATGTTTGCCGACTTTACCGTTTTCCGTGGTGCCCTACGGGTGCAGACAGGCTTTGACCTACGCTATCATACCAAATACAAGGCCGACGGCTGGAATCCGGTTCTTGGCGCGTTCTATCGCCAGGACGATGTCGAGGTGGGCAACTATCTGGTGGCAGACTATTGGATCAACCTGCAAATCAAACGCGCCAGCATATACCTAAAAGCCAGCCATTTCAATGCGCCAATAGAAGAGTTGCTGAATATTACTCCCACATATTTCAGCCTTCCCCACTATCCGCTCGAGAACTTCGGCCTTTATTGGGGTCTTACCTGGAAATTTTTCAATTAATACCCTTTGACAATGAAAGCTTATAAACTGTTGCTATTGTTTTTTATCGCATTGACGCCTATGCAAGCCATCGTTGCCCAAAACTGCAACGCCGATGCCATCTGCGGAACATACCGCGTTGAATCGCCCGTCAGCGACGATATCGTGAAAATCAAGATATACCGTACCTCTAACGGCAAATACCAAGGCAAATATGTGTGGCTGAGCCAACCCAACAACGCCGATGGAACTCCGCGCACCGACATCAACAATCCCGACCCCAAAAAACGCAATCGTACAGCCGACCAAATCGTTGCCGTATGGAATCTCACCTTCGACGGGAAAGAATGGGTTGACGGTCTTATCTACGATCCCACCAGTGGAAAGACCTATGGCCTTAAAGGGAAAGTAGCCAAAAACAAAAAAGATATGGAAATGCGCTACTACATCAAAAAGCCGATAATCGGACTGACATCGACCTGGACAAGAGAGAACTAATCAAGTGTAATCCGCGAAAAAATGTGGGCGTAGCCAACCATAAGCGTGAACAGGCCCACTGAGCCGACCGGCTGGACAACCTCTGATTTAACAAAGCGAGGAGGCGTCACGACATAATGTCCGTCCAGATACAAGTGGTTGCGCTTGTCTGCACGCCACAACAGCTGCATTCCCAGCACAGGTGCCACAAGAAAATCAGACTGACTATCCAATCTGGCGACGACACCTGCACTCAAATAAGGTACGACAGAGAACAACGGATTGAAATTATCCCTGCTGAAATAGGCAACAGGATCTATCATTATATCGCCTCGCAAATTGTAAAACGAGAAGAAATCGTCGTTGGCTTTAGCGTACAAACCGGAAGCGCAAAGCCTGATTTGCCATAACGTGGTGAGACGCTTGCCAATACCGAATTCGAAGACTGGTGTCAAATGCGAAATTCTGTCGTTAAAATCTGCAATTTCGCGGTGGTTAACGGAACATACACCCAACGCCACATTGAAAAACCAATCATCGGAGAAAGACTTCGTCTCGAAGCGCGAACGGCTTCGAGTAGGATTATCTGCTATGTCGTATAGAACACCGGCTTTAAATGAAAACACAGCCGACGACTTCATTTTATTGTCGAAATCCGAAGGGTGCACCGTCGTCGACAGTTCAGTGAAGAGACGCCAGTCATCGGAAATTCTAAAATCGCCTCCTATACCTGCCACAGCACAGAAATCATTGTCGTTAAAGGAACTATGGACTGCACCTCCGCCTAGGATAAGATAGCTACGGAAATAGTCACTTGGATTGCGTCCTCGCAACGCCGAATAAATGTCAACCATAAGGTCGAAATGGCCATAATAGTATGGATGCATTTCCGTACCGTTGGCCGAACTAAGATTGACATCAAACACTCCGCGTAACGCCGTTGTCGACAGAATCCACTTACCCAAAGCGACATCAGCTCCCAGGCCGGCAACACCGGAATAATAAGTTGCGCCAACTCCTACGGATGCAAATCCGTTACGGAACGGGGAAAATGGCTGAGCCTTCACCGCAGTCGCCAGCAACATTAAGACCAGGACACAAAAAACACTCTTACGCAAAACTGACTAGTATCTATAGTATACATTATAACAAAAAGAGACGGCAATGTTTGCCGTCTCTTTTATTATTATTATTTATTTTACTTTCTCGGCAAATTCCTTTATTGTAACCTTTTCGCCTTCAGGCTTCAGTTGCTCTTTAAAGAGTTTGCAAGTCTTTTGGACCGTGAGGCGATCAACGATTTGCTGGACATTCTGGCGGTCTTTGGCAATCGTGCGGGCCGATTGTTCCAGACGCTCGTCCTGAGCCTTTTTGTCTTCGCCTTCCTTGGCGACGTCGTTCTTAGAAAGGATATCCTTGATATAGTCGACGATTTCGTTTTGAGTAGGTTCGATTGAAGAAATCTTGTTGAGAGCGACATCAACGATTTCCCACTTCAGCGAAGGAAGATATTTCTCATTCCATTCTGCGTCGAGTGTTTCGGGTGTAAGGTCTTTTTCGCCGCGGCTCAGTATCCAACGTTTCAAGAAAGCCTCAGGCATAGGAGCGTCAAAGTTTTCGATAAGTTGCTTGCGGACTTCGTTGACATAAAGGATATCAGCCTGTTCGTTGTACGACTTTTCGAGTTCTTTGCCCAGCATTTTGCGGAAGGCAGCAACGTCTTTGACAGTCTCGCCCGGGAACACCTTGGCGAAGAGTTCGTCGTTGATTTCGTGAGGTGTGATGTGAGAGCAGCCACTGATGGTGAACTGAACATCCGATTTGAACTTCTTGGCAGCAGCAGCATCGATATGGAAATTCTTTTCAATATCAGCAGCCGAGAAAGCCTTGGCGGCATTGAAAACGACTTTTTCTTCAGCTTTCCTGCCAACGAAAAGGGGCAGAATATCCTCGCTGTTTTTCACAGTCGAAAGGTCGAAAGAGGTAAACGTACTCACGCCACCCTCCTTGACATTGCCGTCCTTGTCGAGCTCTTCAGCCTTGCCGTAGACAAAATCTTTCTCTCCTACGGTCTCGGGAGTCTCGAAAGAGCCGTAACGCTGGCAAATTTCTTCCACCTGACGGTCGATGTCCTTGGGGTTCACTTTTATCTGATAGAGCGGAGCATTCACTTTGTCCCACGACAGATTAACCTGCGGCATCAAAGCGGCATCAAAATAAAAAACAAAATCTTTATCTTTCTCGAAATCCGGTTTGCCAGTCTTTTCGTCATTCGACAACGGGCTGCCAATAATATCGAGTTTTTCATCATCGAGATATTTATAGAGAGACTCACCAAGAATGTTCTGAACCTGATCTGCGACAATAGAGGACTTATATATACGCTGAATCAATCCCATAGGAGCCATTCCCTTGCGGAAACCGGGGACAGAAGCCTTTTTCTGATACTCTTTAAGCTGTTTCGAAACTTGCTCGGCATAATCACTTTCGGCGACTTCAATCTTGATAAGAAGGTCCAATTCGCCCAAATTTTCTCTTGAAATGTTCATTTCTAATATTTAATTTATTGTTCTATAATTATTTGTATTTTCAGATATAATTTGCAAAGATACGGACTTTTTACAAACTGACAAAATATTTCTTTTTGATAATCAAAAAAGCCAGATTTTGTTCCAAATCTTTATTATTAACAATTTGTAATGTCAAAAACCCACATTAAGCTCCTTGAGCGAACTAATGTAATTGCTGACGGACGAGGCCGGTGTACGCACCTTAAAGGATATATGCGTGCGTCGCGACGCAAACACCCCTAGCCCACCGTTGATATTTGTATATGTAAACGGCTCCTGAACCAGCGAACCACCTGGGTGACCGGCATACATATATGCTGCCAACGGCTCGTTGCAACAGGTTATGAATATCTGTACTGTATCTATAATATTCTTATTACACTCGACATCTTCTATTGAATTCTTTATAGTGGTAAGGAAAAAATTCTGAGACAGATTGGTGGTCATAAACGGGTCACGCATATTGCTCTTTACTGTGTTGCAGGGTATGTCAATAGAGTGAGGCGTTATGATTGTATCTGGTGGGGTGACAGAGGCATCAATTATAAAATCGCGATAGAAAAAGCGGACGATGGGCTGGTACTGTCTGGCTCCGCTGAGCGACGACCAGTTGAATTCGCACGTTTTGCTGCCAGACGTGCCCGAAAATTGAAACATAATGTTGTTATTCGGCCTGACAAGCTGCACATTGCCATAGATAAGCTGAGTCTCAGCTGTTGCAATGGTATCGCCCGTAGCCGTCTTGACGACCACCAGCCGATAGACACTGAGCGAGTCCAACAAACCTGCTGTGGCACAAGCAAAGACAGGCTGTACCGTATTGTAGAATTGGCCATCTTCCTTACTCACAATCTCCTTATAATCAAAATTCAGAACCTGCACTGGAGCATCGCCCGTACGGTGTAAAGTTCCATCACTGGCCAACGTGGCATTCCATTGCTCTATGGCAACGGATAATGCACCCTGCGGATAATATATGGAATCGGCCACGCTGGTGTATTGATACTGGTTGCCTTCACCAAGGAAGCAGCGTTGCACACGCACATAACTGGTATCGTCGTCTTGGTCAAGGACACAATACACAACAGGTATTTCCTTCCAGTCCGCATTTGGCGAAAACTCCACCTCGCAGGATGCAAACAAACTTACCGCCAAGACGAAAAACAGCGCTTTATATATTCTTTTCATTATAGTAATCGACAATAAACTTAATTAATCATTTAATGAGGTCACCCCTACGCCATTCCATCCTCTTAATTGTTCTTTGTGTGGATGACTTCATTCAGCTGAACCTCGTCGACCATTATCCACGGACGCAATCCCCTTGCTTTGTGCCAAGCAGGAATACGTCCCATATTCTTAGCCACAAGACGTACATATTTGACGTCCGATTGATTGACATCGACAACAACACGCACATATTGGGGCGAGTTCATCGATTGTTCCTCCGGTGCGTATTTTAGCTTGGCATTGATGGCCGGCGAATACTCCACACCGTCCGACGAAACATAGACTTGGACTGCCGTCGGGGCAAATGCCCAAGCGTCGGGGACGTGTGCAAAACCCACTTCAACCTGCTGCAACTCGATAGCCTTGCTGAGTTGGAACACTACATTAAGGTCGTTACCCGAAAAGCCAAGCCAACCGCGCGACAGTTCGCTGATCTCGCCAGTCTCACCATCGAAAAGAATACTTTCCTGGTTGAAATTGTATGGAGTATTGGGCTTATTGGTAAAATCCGCTTTTTCAATGTAGTCGAAATTGAAACGGCGAATTGTGGTGAACGATGGCGTGGCACCCTCCTTGAAAGTTTTCGCTTTTACAAAAGTGGAATTGTTGATAACAAACGGCTTCTTGTACAGTGGCGACGATTCGTCAGGAGTCGAGCCATCGAGGGTGTAACGTATTTCAGCCTTGGGGACATCGGTAGTGATAGTAACGGTCAACGGCTGGTCGAAACGCTCGCGATTCTTTGTGATGACAGGCATAGGAAGCACGCTCGACGATATCTGCGGATACTCGACTCTGCAGAAATCATACGGATTGTATTCCGTCAGGTCGTATGCACGCAGATGCACACGGAAATGATATTGCTTGTCGATCACAAGATCCTTATCGGCAACCTCTTGCGCTGCAAGTGCGCTACCCACGGCAGCCTGGCGATAATCCACATTGAATGTCCAAAAGTCGCGCTGACGGATGCTGCTGCCACGCTCGCTATCGAACAAATCCATATCGGTATATGGATAAATGCTGAAGTTGAAGTTGGTATCCAACATATCAACAAACAGTCCAATATTGTCATTTTCCACCGACACCCAGCGTGTGCCTGCACGGTTGCCGGCTTCCTGCGGTTTTTCGTACATATAGAACAGCGACGACGGAGCCGACTTGTACGTTCCGGCCACACCCGACGAACGGCGGTCACGATAGGTCTCTTTGTCCAGTCCAAACCACCTCACACTGTCAAGGGCTTTGGGCAAACACATCTGCAGACCGACCTTGGGCAGAGTCTTGATCTGTTCGGTGGCAACAATCTCATTGTCAACAATAACATCGCCTGTATAGAACACAACGAAAGACTGTTTCACATCAAAAAAGGCTGTTCCGCCCTGATCTGCATAACGCAGCATTGCATCTATACATACCGTGTTGGCATCGACCTGTCTCCAGTTGGTAGCCACGACATTGCACTTCAGGTTCTGAGGCGACAGGTTGTTCCACAAACGCAAAGCATTTTTATCTATTCGGTCGTTGTCGGTAGCAGCGCGCCAGAAATTGAGTTGCGGCGACGAAAGAAGCATATCATTGTCGTGGAAACGATAGGAAAGAATGTCCGCCTTGTCCATATCGTAACGCAGTTCGATGTTGTCATTATAGACCTTAATGACATTGCCCTCGCTATTCACATACAACGTTTCACGGTCATAATCAGTCAATTTCTCCTTTTTGATTTCCTTCATTGGAAGCGGAAATTCCACCACTCCCAGTTCGGTACCTTTAGGCACAGCCTCAGTTGCCTTACGCTGGCGGACGGTGAAACGAATCATCAATTCCTCACCGGCATACAATGTGAGTGCAGGAATCTTCAATTTGAAATTCTTCGACTCGGTCGGTTTCAACGCCACAGAGACCTCGCCTTCAATAATGCGTTCCTTTAAATTAGAGAAAATCTTATATTCCAATATATAGTCATTCAACGTCAAGAACGAGAGCAAGTTGGTGACATTGAATTCGGCTGCATCGGGACTGATATTGACCAGCTTGACTTCGAAAGGACGATAGATATTGCGCAATTCCGGCAGATAAGGTTTGGCATTGCCTTGCTTGTCAATAAAACCTGCCCGTGTTTCGTCTTTTTGCGACTGGAAATCAAACCAGTCCGACTGGTTCCAAATAGAGGCGAAACCGCCCTGCAGCGACCTGCTGTTGCGAACCAGCTGCCACAGTGGTTCAAGGCTGCCATACGAGTTACCCTGAGCCGAACCAAACGAGGACATCACCAACGGGCGCGGCTGGCTCTGTTTGGCTGCAAATAGCTTCAAATCATCATATTCAATATTTTTAGGTGCAACAATATCCGTATTGTCCGAATAACCGGCACCCGAAAATATCACAGGGCGCGATTTGTCTTTCTGTTTAATGGCACGGAAGGCATTCTCCATACACACACCGTTATCGACACCGTCGCCAAGCGACCAGGCAATAATCGAAGAATGGTTCTTCAGCCTTTCGTACATATTCTGCATACGCGAAATGAACAGGTTGATATAGGCCTTGTCCGTTGCCACAGCCTTGGTCTGAGTCGAAAAAGGTTGCAGGTTGGCGTCGCAGACAACATAAAGACCATATTCGTCGCACATCTCGTAGAAATAATTGCTGGCCGGCGAATACATAACGGTACGCACCGCATTGATATTGTTTTGCTTCATCAACTGCAAGTCACGACGTATCTGCTCCTTTGAAGGTATGCCGTTCTCGTCGTATGAAAAATACGAATACTGCATTCCTCTGAGCGTCACCGGAGTACCATTGACGGTCAATACGCCGTCTTTAACCTCTATCGTTCGGAATCCGAAGCGGCATCCTACGGTCTCAACCAGGTTCATCTTCTGGTCACGCATCTTGATAACCAGCGTATACATATTGGGGGTTTCTGCCGTCCAGGGAAGCACGTTGGCAATCTCCCGCTCCATCTTCATTGTCAGCTCATTCTTCTTGTCAAAGACCGTCCAACGACCCATTTTGTCGACTTCGTGCCCTTTGGGGTCCCAAATTTCAAATTCAATATAGTATTGCCCTTTCTTAAGCTCATTGAAGACATTGATATCCAATGTCAGCGTGCCAAATTTGTTAGCCGCATTATAGTTTGCCAAAATCTTGTAATCCAAAACATTGGCAATAGGCTTAAGCAAAATAAAGACATCCGATGTGATTCCGTTGAAGGCACGTGCGTACTGCGATTCCAGCATAGTGCCATCCGAAACACTGACCAACTGGATAACGATATTGTTCTTCTTGCCTATTTTCAGGTGCTTGGTCAGATCAAACTCACTCAGGTCGCGGGAATCCTCGCTATATCCCACATATTCTTGATTCACCCATACATAGTAAGCCGATTTGGCCTGTAGATTCAGATAGGCTTTGTAGTCTTTCCACGTTTTCGGAACATCAAATTCCTTGTAATATGTAGCCACCCAATTCTTGGTCGACGAAATGTCGGACGGAGCATTTATCTTCTTGGCTTGCACTGGCTTATTGCCATCATACAATCTGGCATTCGGCACAATGACTGTTGGCCATCCCTCTGCCGAGAAGTCTTTCTGCTCTATGTTTGCCGGCCTGCTGTCGAAACTGGATTTCAACATCATACGCCATTCGCCGTTCAGGCTGACGTAATAGGGCGACTCGGCATAGGCATTTTTTTCTATAGCGTTCTCATCGCCATACGGAATCACGTTGGCACGAGGGTAAAGCTTATGCTGTTCGAAAACTTCTACATCATTCCACTCGTCGACGACAGGAGCCGTTTCGGCCGTTTTGCCTTTCTTCGACTGTGCGGCGGCGACACCACAAACCAGCAAAGCAAGCGTTATTGCGAGGATTTTTTTGTTCATATAATTGACAATAAATAAATTTATTTTCAAGCCATTAAGACTTTTTCCGACGATCTTTAAGTTGCTTTTCAAGAAGCCAAACTAAAAATTCACACCAAGACCAAACTTCACGTTGTGGTAAAGCTCAGGCAGACGCGTGGCGGCGACGCTGTTGAAACCGCGCTCCACACTGTTGTTCTGTATCAGTTGGTATCCGGCATAGAGGTTGAGGCCTATTTTCTGCGTAATGGCAAAACGGGCACCCACCGACAAGCCAGCCGTGATGCCGCCCTCTTCGATGCGGGTATAGTCGACCGCGGCATTTTTGGAACCAAACGGGATACTGTAACCCAACTGGATAGCCGTAAACGGAGTTATCCGGTTGCGAAGAAAATGGCTTCTGAATTCAACAAATACAGGTATTTGCGAAAACGAGGCATTGCCGTCGTTCAGGTATGAAAAACCGATGCCTATGCCCGACTGGCGACGCCACTGCCATCCGGCAACAGCCGTGATGCCATTGAGAGTATACTTATCGACATATTCGCCGTGCGTCGTATTCAGATTGGTCATAAACGTGTAATCGATAACACTATAAAAACCATAATACTTGAACTCGACGTGCGGAGGCAAGGACTGTGGCGACGGCGCCTGGCCCGCTCTCGTGGCAGCCGTGGCCGTCAAAAGGAGAAGAAGAAGGATTGTTTTCTTCATTTTTTTTCGTTTTATAAAGGGATGGAGAAAAGTACTTTTCTCCATCCCAGATTCATTGCATTTACTTGATTTCTTTCAGGTTGGGAGAGATAATCAAAGTAGCCTCTGTAGCTGCCTGGACATCGGCAACGGTAAATTCAGGGTTGATTTCGGTCAGGACAATGCCTTTGGGAGTAATTTCCATCACGCCCATTTCGGTAATAATCATATTGACCTGTCCCTTAGCCGTCAAGGGCAAAGTGCATTTTTTCAAAATCTTAGGATTGCCTTTGGCGGTATGTTCCATAGCAAGTATAACTTTCTTGGCACCTACCAGCAGGTCCATTGCGCCACCCATACCGGGAGTTTTCTTGCCGGGAATCATCCAGTTGGCCAAGTCGCCCTCTTCGTCCACCTGCATAGCGCCAAGGACAGACACGTCGACGTGACCGCCGCGAATGATACCGAACGAAGTAGCACTGTCGAATGTGCTGGCTCCATCAACGGCCGTGATAAATCCACCACCGGCATTGATCATCCAAGGATCCTCTTTGCCCTCTTCTGGAGTGGGGCCCATACCAATCATACCATTCTCCGACTGGAGGATGACATTGACGCCTTCAGGTAAATAGTTGGGAATCAAAGTCGGCAGACCGATGCCAAGATTGACGACATCTCCGTCGTGAAGCTCTTGGGCAGCACGGCGAGCAATAAAAGTTCTGATTTCGTTCTTATCCATAATATTGATATTGATTTATTGTGTTATTACATTATTATTCTGGATGATACGCAATGTTATTTCATTCCGCGCTTCACCATTTCCTGTGCCACATACGATGCCACATCGTCGGCGTAGGTATTGGGGCCGAAACCGGCATCGTAGCCCAATTCCTTGGCCAGTTCGTGACTGATTCGGGGGCCGCCGCAAACAAGGATGATTTTGTCGCGCAAGCCCTCAGCCTCAAGCATTTCGACCAGCTCGGTGAGGTTTTTGATGTGGACATCCTTCTGTGTCACAGTCTGCGACACAAGCAGGGCATCGGCGTGCAACTCAATGCCTTTGGCGATAAACTCATCGTTGGGCACCTGGCTGCCGAGATTGTAAGCATCAATCATATCGTAGCGCTCCAAGCCATAGTGGCCGGCATAGCCCTTCATATTCATAATGGCGTCGATACCAACAGTATGCGCGTCGGTACCTGTCGAAGCACCCACCATCACGATGTTGCGGCCGATGTGCTCGCGGATATAGTCGTCACATTCGTGCATATCCATCGTTGTCGACTCCACTTTGGGCACGTGGATGGTGGTATAGTCCACCGTATGTGTCAGAGAACCATAGCAGTTCATAAAGCAGAAGCCCTCGGTAAGTTCTTTCTGGAAGACCACCAGCGGGTTTTCGAAGCCCATTTTTTTCAGCAACTGCTTGGCAGCCTCTTCGGCCTCGGCGCCAGCAGGCACCGGGAGGGTGAAGCTCAGCTGCACCTTGCCGTCGTTCATTGTGTCACCATAGGGTTTTATTTTTGTCAAGTCTAAGGTTTTGTCGTAATCCTTAGCCTCCATTGAATACAGACCTTCACTCATTTTTTTCTAATTTTGAATTGTGAATTAAGAATTTATGAATTGTTTTTGAATATTAAATTTGTTTTTTAACAGAAAGTCATCCGACATTCTAAATCCAACATTCAAAATTATTTTTTACCTTTCATTATTTCAACAAACGGGTTGAAATACTTGTCGGCCTTCAGGGTGACGCCGTCCAAGCCCTTGCCTCCGTTCTTCGGACGCTTCACGTTGGCGAAGATTCCCTTCTCCAAAGCCGTGAACAATCCTTCGCGCTCCATATTCTCGAGCAGGGCAGTGGCGTTGTCCAAGACCTCTTTGGCGCGGTTGCGGATGATACCGCCCTCCTTGAACTCGACCTCTTCGCCAATATCCTTCATATTGTTGAAGATATACTTGGCGTTCTCGATGCTCAGGTAGCGGTCGCTCATAAACGGCGTGTGGATGGCCTCGGTAGGCATACCCAGCAGCTGCAGGCCCTGGTGCGTCCACTGTCCGATGATGTTGAAAAGCGCATCCTGAATATGGCCACGGAAAATGTTGCCGGTCATAAACTTCGTCGGCGGCATATATTTCAGCGGAGCTTTGGGGAAGATTTCGCGAATCATCTGAGCCTGAGCCAGTTCATAAAGAAAACCATTCTCCAGCATCGGGTCCATCTCGAAGGCGTGGCCCAAGCCCTGCTGCTCTTCGGGCAGGCCAGCCAAAAGGGCCAGCTGTTCATTGATGAAGTCGGACGCCAGCACCGTGTGGGCCTCCTCGTAGGCATCAGCCGTAGTCAGATAGTTGTCCTCGCCGGTGTTGATGATAACGCCAGCAAAACCATTGATTATACGCGAGAAATACTGGTCGATCAGCGTACGCTGCATATTGATGTCGCGGAACAGGATACCATAGAGGGCATCGTTGAGCATAACGTCCAGACCTTCAAGGGCTCCCATAGCGGCAATCTCGGGCATACACAGTCCCGAGCAGTAGTTGCACAGGCGGATATAGCGACCCACCTCCTCACCTACCTCGTCGAGGGCCTTGCGCATAATGCGGAAATTCTCCTGCGTGGCAAAAGTGCCGCCAAAGCCTTCGGTCGTAGCGCCATAGGGCACATAGTCGAGCAGGCTCTGGCCCGTGGTACGGATGACGGCGATGATGTCGGCACCCTGACGGGCACCGGCCTGTGCCTGGACAACGTCCTCGTAAATATTACCAGTGGCAACGATGATATAAAGATATGGTTTTGAACCTTCTCCGATGGTTTTGATATAGTTTTCGCGACGCAGGCGATTGTTGCGGATACGGGTCACATTCTCGTCGACATAGGGCTGGATAGCCTTGGCGGTCTCGGCCACAGGATGCATAGGCAACTGCGTGATATCCAACTTGCCAGCAACGATAGCGTCGGCAATCTGCTGAGGCGTTTTGCCCGTTTCCAAAACAGCGTTACCAAGAAAATATGCTACACCTTGTCCTAGAAGACCCTTCGATTTCAGTTCGTCGACAACAATGTTGGGCAGGGGAACTTCGTTCTCGTCGATACCATCGATGCCTAGCAGTCGGCAGATGGTGCGCTTCACAGCCACGGTGGTGTAATTGCCGACAAAGTCCTGCACCTGATCAGCAATACGGCGGGCCACGCTTCTTGCGTGTTCCACTTTTTCAAAATCAAGACCAATTTTACTCTTTTGCATAAATCTTTTTTATATCAGTATTATTTTTATTTAGTTCTGTATCATTTTTACAATCAAACCATTACAACCACAATCACAACGACCGAAGCGGCCATTGCAACTGTACGAAAC
>R22__coassemble_751_pt1 | contig 18814 bp, 16 predicted proteins | sample R22__metabat2_high_PE_041 | metagenome-assembled genome bin R22 | reverse complement strand
AAGGGCGGGGTGTGTCGCACTATACAGACATTCTTTATAACATAATCAAGACTTTTTCCCATCTCCATCAATAATTAATAAATGTATAGTATTTTTGATTTTTTACTTAAGTATTTGTTTTGCAAGCAAAACACGAATTGAACGAACTTTCAGATATTACATTACTAACGTTTTGAAGTCTGGTTTTATTGTATACAAAAACAAAAAAGGGAAGTCAAAAACTTCCCAACTTTTGTGGCATCGACTGGAATTGAACCAGTGACACAAGGATTTTCAGTCCTCTGCTCTACCAACTGAGCTACGACGCCATCATTTCTCTCGAAATCGGATGCAAAGGTACAAACTTTTTCGATATTGGCAAAAAATTTTTTTGAATTCGATGGACAGCAAAAATAAACAGAATGATTTTCAATAAATTATTTTGCATATTTTTTTCACACTTCAACAAGCGCAAAGCATTATTATGTACTGTCAAGTTCGTTTTTTTTTCGATTTTAAGCATCTCTTTTGCCACCAATCTTCATCGAAATGAACCAAAAGATCAGACCCTTGGGTTCGAGTTATTTTTCGGTCAATTGCTGGTAAAGTTTGAAGAGTTCGGCGACACAACTGCTCTCGGTCATTGTCTTCACATCGAATCCGTAGGCCTGCATCACGGCGCGGTCGTTGTCCTGGTGGGCGCGGCGCAGCTCCGCGGGCATAGTCAGTTCGTCGTATAAGTCGGCGAGGCTGCTGTCAGGATAGAGCGCACGGGCATCGAGGATGGCCTGCGCAGTGTGCTCAATCTTTACTTTCTGTTCTTCTGTGGGAGTCGGCCAAGGGAAATTATTATAAACTATATTGATACTATAGTCATATCGCATTTCCAGACGTCCAGCAACAGCTCGCATCCAAGCCATATGAACATTTGACTGAAGTATACCGAAATGATAACGTGACACGTTAGGCATAATGCGCAGTTTATTACTACAGATAACATCTGGAGACATCAATCCCATTGGTATGTATCGGCGTTTTTCTGATGATACCTCTGGTATGACGATATAATCTTCTTCGGGAAAGTTCTCCGTTTGGAAACGTATCGGTCTGTCTGCAAGTTTAAGAGTAGAAAGTCTTTTGCTTGACAATCTTACTTCGCGCACAGCTTCAATGCGTTTCATACAATGTGGCATATTACGTAATTCAGCAGGCGTACAGTTTCCGAGCCACAAGCAATATCGAGGCTTGCGGTTAATAAATTCAAGAGCACCGTAGTACGGATGGAAATATGAAGCTGACAAAGGCTCGACTTTGATGAAATGCTCCATATCTTCTTTGTCAAAAAGATAGTTTCCGCCATCTATAGGCTGGTTACCCATACTTATCAGAGGTACTTCACATATTGGCTTTGGTCTACTCCAGATGAAAACATCCGGAGCAGCAGTCAGATAAGCATTGATATGCTTGACTTTTACCACCTTGTCATTATCGAACAACAAGCACTCTTTTCCCTTGTCGCCTTGTTTACTAAAGCCTACAATTACACAATGCACTTGTGCTTTTGTGGAGGATTCGCTGTCCCAGCGGAAGGTGCGGTGAGCAAAATCAATATGTAAGCCACACTCCATAAGGGGATGCCAAAGATTAGCCACTTGTTCACCCTGGCAGATGCTGTTAGTAGATACAAAAGCCACCTTGGAATTGCCTATCCTAATTGCGTCAAAGGCTTTCTTATACCAACAGCAGACATAGTCAAGATTACCGACATTCTTCCATTTCTCCCCAAAAACAATAATCACATCACTCTTCTGTTCTGGGCTCATCTGTCTGGCTCCGACAAACGGCGGATTTCCCATTATATAGTCATAGTGGACCTCATAACATTTTGTTTCAAGTCTGCTTGACGTGTCTGACTTTTGGGCAATGATATTCAACTCGCCGTATTCTTCTGTAGGTTCACTGACCTTCGTCAGGTCAGGTTCAATTATCAAGTGTACATTCTTGGCACGAATGGTGGGGATATCTGACGGTTGTTCAAATACATCCCACTCCATCTGCAGGGCGTTTCCCTCGCGGATGTTGCTGTAGCTCTTCAACGGCAGGAAGTCGATGTCGCGATGGATAATACGTTCGGTTTCGCGAAGCATCTGTGCCTCGCTGATCCAGAGGGCAGTCGTGGCTACGGTAACGGCAAAATCGTTGATCTCAATGCCGTAGAACTGGTTGATGCTTACCTTGATGGGGTTGGCCTCCTCGAAGCCAATGAACGACTGACCGTGATGACGAACGTTGATAACCTCGTTCTCCAAGCGGCGAAGCGAGAGGTAGGTTTCGGTGAGAAAATTACCACTACCGCAGGCCGGGTCAAGGAAGGTGAGTTGCGAAAGTCTGTCCTGGTAGGCATCCAGTCGCTTGTTGCGCTCCTTCTCCACCTTCACCTCCAGTATCTCGTTCAACTCGTGGCGAAGGTCGTTGAGAAACAGTGGGTCGATGACCTTATGGATATTTTCGATGCTAGTGTAGTGCATACCGCCGCTGCGGCGCGTCTCGGGGTTCAGCGTGCTCTCGAATACGGCTCCAAAGATGGTGGGCGAAATCTCGCTCCAGTTGAAGTCGAGGCTGGCGTTGTCGAGCAAGGTGGACTTCAATTCTGGCGTAAACTGCGGTATCTCTATTTCCTCAGCAAAGAGGCCGCCGTTGGTATAGGGGAATGCCTTGAGGTCGTCCTTAAGGTATTTGCTACGTTTGTCCAGTGGGGTGTTGAGTGTTTCAAAAAGACGGATAAGAGCCGCACGGAGGTCATCGGCATCATAATGTGTCAGGTAGTCGTGGAACTGGTTGTGGCCGAAGACCTCGGCGTCTTCGGCATAGAGACAGAAGACGATGCGGACACAGAGGATATTTAGCCATCGTAGTGCTTCGGGCGAGGGGTCGTCGTATTGCTTGAGCAACGCCTCGTAGATGCGGCCAACAATCTCGCCTGCCTGCATCGACACTTGCATCTCTTTGGAGATATGCTCACTCTTCTGGTCCACAAGAAACTGCAGGCGGTAGTATTCCTTCGCCAGGTCTTTGAGTAGTATCTTCTGTGGCTCGCCGTTGGGCTGTTCCATATCGTAGACCCAAAACTCGGCAAAATTGCAGGTCACCACCCAACGCGGATGGCGGCTCAGAGGCAAACCGACAATATACTTCTTGGCCTGCTGGAAGGGGTTGAGCATAGCGCCATCGCTCTGATGGATGGGAGCCCCGAGGTCTTTATCGATGCTTTTCTGTTCAATCAATACCCGCGTGGTGGGCAGGTATGCATCCATAAAGTTGGTGCTGTCAACCATAACCTTGTCCTCGAATTCCACGAAGCCATATGGGTCTTCCACCCCATATACCTTTTGCAGCAACTCGAGCCAAAACTTCTGCGTGTCGCCCTTCTCGTATCCTTTTCCGCTCCATCGATTGGCAAATTCCTTTGCCGCAGTGGCCTGCTGTTTGTCTGTAGTCATAATTCGGTCAGTTTTCGATTTGCAAAGATACGTTTTTTTTCTGATACGGCAAAATAAAAAAAATTGCTTAACAGCAAGAGTCCCAAAATGCTAATTGCAGATGGGAGTGTTTTGGCGCAGAAGCATCAAAATGTCAGACCTCGTTCGCTACGCTCTCTTCGTCCTGCTCTTTGTCCTTTTCCGGATTCAGCCACAGCTGATCGATGATAAGGAGGGCAACACCGACGCACACACAACTGTCTGCTACATTGAAAATTGCATTGAAAAATTCGGCACTTTGGCCGCCCACCGCCGGCACCCAGTCGGGCCACGTCCAATGGAACATCGGGAAATAGAACATATCGACCACTTTTCCAAAAAGAAAGCCCGCATATCCACCACCGTCGGGGAACATTGTGGCCACCTGGTCGTAGGTGCTTTCGCTGAAAATCATACCATAGAAACAGCTGTCGACAAGGTTGCCAACGGCACCGACAAGGATCAGCGCAATACTGATAATCAACGTGTAGCGCGCATCTTTTTTGATTTGGTGTGCCAAAATGAAAACTATCACCACCGAAGCCACAAGTCTGAACAGTGTCAAGAATGCCTTTCCGAAGGTGTCTCCAAACGAGATGCCGAAGGCAATACCTTTGTTTTCAACAAAATGCAACCTACACCACTCACCAATCAAAGGTATATCACCACCAATGGGGAGCGTCGTCTTGATCCATATTTTTACAACCTGGTCTATAACGAGCATCAAGGCGATAATGCCAATGCAAATCCAACTTTTCTTTTTTATCGTTTTATCCATATAGCTTTAATACAAAACACTTTAGGCGACAGCTAAGCAACATCGCGGAAATGCAAAAGTACAAATTATTTTTTATTTTCGCACTGTTCGGCCAACTCGTCGTACCACTTCTGACCGAATCGGCGTACCAGTGGATCCTTAAGATACTGGTACAAAGGCTGTCCCTCGGTCCTGCCCTTCTTGACGGCGCAGCGGCAAATGTCCCATTCGTGGTAGTTTACCGCCTTGAAATCACCATAATCTTCGATGCGGACAGGATAGAGATGGCAAGAAATCGGCTTCTGGAAATCGACCTTCCCGTCGCGGAATGCCTTTTCTATAGCGCAGAGTGTCAGACCATTTTCGACAATAGCGTATGCGCATTCGCGGTTGCTGACCAGCGGCGTGCAGGGCAGTCCGTCGACATCGATGACCGACACCCCGTCGCGCTCAACGACGGCGATGCCCTCGGCGGTCATATAGGGTTTCACATCGGAGTAAATGCGTTCAAGGACAGGGATTTCGTCCTTATCGAGGGGCGCGCCACAGTCGCCCTCTACGCAGCAGGCACCCTTGCACTGCGCAATGTCGCAGCAGAAACGGACATCGGCAAGATTGTCGGAAATTATACAGTCGTCAACTATCAGCATAGTGTCTCTATTATCTTATCGGCCAGGACTGCGGCTAGTTTGTACTTCGATTCGACGGTCCAGCCGGCCACGTGGGGGGTCAGCACGGTGCGCGGCGATTCGAGCAGGTAGCGGAAGTCGGCAGGCAACGTGTCGAGGTCGAGGCCGTCTTTCGACATATCCTCATATTCAATGACGTCGAGCGCGGCACCCAACACCCTGCCCTGCTCCATCGCGGCGACCAAGTCGGCCGTATTCACCACGGCGCCGCGCGAGGTATTGATAAGGAAAACAGGCTTTTCGAAGGCTGAGAAGAATCCCGCATCAACCATATATCGCGTCTCGTCGGTCAAAGGCACGTGCAGGCTGACAATGTCGGCGCGCCGCTGCAATTCCTCGAGCGACACCTCCTCCACCCAGTCCGGCGCATAGCCAGCGGGCTTGTATTTGTCGTAGGCAACAATCTGGCACTCAAAGCCTCGCAGCCTTTGTGCGAAAGCGCTGCCCATATTGCCGCAACCTATGATGCCCACCGTACGGCCTTTGATTTCCAGTCCCCGGTTGGCCTCGCGCCGCCACAGCCCCTGGCGCACCTCGCTGTCGGCCACGCGTATCTTGTCCATCAGGGCCAACAGCAGCCCCACGGCGTGCTCGCCCACAGCGTCGCGATTACCTTCGGGCGAGTTCAGGCACCTGATGCCGACCGATTCGGCATAGTCCACATCGATGGTCTCCATCCCCGCCCCTACGCGACCTATGCAGCGCAGGTGGCGAACGTGGTCGATGAAATTGCGGTCTATCATAATCTTGCTGCGCACCACAAGAGCGTCGTAGTTCTGCACCTCGGCCAGCAGCGACTCGTAGGTGCAGTCGGTCCACACACAGCAGCAGTGGCCGGCGGCCTCAAGTTTTTCGACCAGCACAGGATGCGTGCTGTCGGTAACCAAAACGTTCATTTCCTTTTCTTCTTGAAATAATATCCGTCGTCGTGCGAGAACGTGCCGTAGCGCGGCTCAGGCATTCTGTATGTCTTTATGGTTGCGCCGCCAAAGACGCCTATGCCGCCATCGATGTTGCAGATCACCTGTACTGGCTCGCTGAAAAGGCCGTCGAACGAATCGTATTCCGCGTTGGCCGAAGTCTGCTCATAGCGGTAAAGTTCCTTCGAAAGGCTTCTGACTTCAAGCCGAATCGGTATTTGGGCATAATCAAACTCGTCAAAATCAGGCCAGACACCGAAAATGGCCGTAAATTCGTGCTCGCCGTTCTGGAACAGTTCGCTGCTGAAAGCCATTTCATTCCCATAGAAGCTGCCGTCATAGCCATCGATGGCATCGACAAGGTCGTGACTGTTTACAAAAGGGTAGTTGACAGAGAAATAAACAGAGCGCAGATGTACCGTGTCCCAGTACGTCAGTCCGCTGCCACTGGCATATTCCGAAGCGTGCTTTATCGACACCGAATAATAGTCGTTGCCGCGGCTTTTCACCTTGAAACGGACTTTATAATAATAGTAACTCCTACTGTAATAGCCACCATATTCGTCATAGTAGTTTCCCTTTCCCGTATCAACCACAAGATCAAGGACCTCAACCTCGGGCATCTGCGGCATCGTCGTCGTTGCGCTAACCATCTTGTCATAGCCCGGCACTGTGGCTGTCAACCGCAGCGTGTCGCCAGGCTGCGGACGCAACGTGAAGGTGTAGCCGCCATAGAAGACGCTGTCATCCCACCAGTACTCCCCATCAGTATAATAATAATGTCTACCCGACAACAGGAATCCGCGTGGATCGTACACGCCCGTGTAGGTGCCCGTCCCGTCGCTAAGCGTCACCGTTGCATCGGTAACAGTACCGAAGCTCCTGTTATCCAGAAAGAAACGGCTGTAGCCAACATAGACCGACATCAGCGAGTCGCTGACCGGCTTGGAAATCATCACTACGTAGGGCTTCACCTCGCCTGGGTCGAAATCGACGGGTTTCTCGCACGCCCCCAGCAGCATTACAACTGCCAATAATATATAATGTAAACGTTTCATTGTCTTTAATTTTCGTTTTCGTTTTAGTTGAATGTTGTGTATCTAAGGTTAAGGTTAAAGGGAAGTTAAAGGGAAGTTAAGGGAAGTTAAGGGACAATAGTATATGTATCTAAGGTTAAGGTTAAAGTTAATTCGTCAAAACTTAAAGCTATATGACACCGAAGGAATTATGGGGAACAGCGACAGCTGCACCAGCGACGAGCTGTAGTGTACGCCGTTGATGACCGAATGCATATTGTTCTTCTCGTAGACCATAAAGGGGTTCTTGCGGTTGTAGAGGTTGTAGACGCTCAGGCTCCAGGTGCGGACGCCGCGCTTCTTCTCCTTGTGGAAGTTGACGCCGATGTCCATACGGTGGTATGCCGGCATACGGAAATTGTTGCGGCTTTCGATGTACGAAACCGTCTGGCCCGTGGTGGGGTCCACATATTCGTGCATCGGCAGCGTGCCCGTGTTGCCCGACGAGAAGACCCACACGGCGCTGCAGTCGAAATTCTTGTTGGGCTTGTAGCTCAGCATAATGGATATGTCGTGTCGGCGGTCGTACTTGGCCGGGAAGGGCTCGCCGTTGTTGATTTCCTGTCCTTCGCGGTCAAACTGGCGCATCGTCTTGCTCCAGGTGTAGCCCACCCAGCCGGTGAAGTCGCCTATGGTGCGCTGCGCCAGCAGCTCTACGCCATACGACCAGCCGTCGCCCATAAAGACCTTGTCCTCCCAGCCCGACGAAGCCGCAAAGAAATTGGCACCGTCGCGATATTCAATCATATTGTGCATCTTCTTGTAGTAGAGCTCCATCGACAGGTCGACAAGACCCTTGAGGTTATAGAACACACCGGCCGCCACTTGGTGGGCGTGCATCGGTTCGATGCGCTTGGTCACCGGCACCCACAGGTCGGTGGGCAGGCTGATGCTGCTGTTCGACAGCTGGTGCATATACTGCGTCATATAGCTGTATCCCGCCTTGACCGACAGGTCGTCGCTTATCATCAGGCGGCCGCTCAGTCGTGGCTGCAGCGAGGGATAGAACTTGCCCTGCACGGCAAAGCCCGTCAGGTTGACGCCGCCGTTGATTTTCAGCGACTCGGTGACGCTCCAGTCGTCCTCGATATAGGCACTCAGCTCGTTGGCGTGGACACGGCTTTCGCCCAGCACGGTGTCGTAGACCGTGCCGCCGCTATTGTCGCCCTCCTCCATCTTGTTGCCCGTCACGTCGGGCTGGAAGATGTGGTGCAGCAGGCTGCCGCCAAACTTGACCGTATGGTCCGGGTTGGGCTGGTAGTCGAAGTCCACGCGACCCGTTATGTCGCGGATGCCCGACTTGTAGTACATTTCGGCCTTGTAGTAGTCGACGTCCGAATAGCGGTAGTCGTACTCCTCAAGGCCGATTCTGATATTGTTGCGATAGCGCGTATAGGCGCCGGTGACGTTCATAAACAGCCTGGGTGTCAGCTCGTAGTTCCACCTGAGCGACCCCACCAGGTTGCCCCAGTTGTAGCCCATCTTCATCTTCTCCTCGCCCGAACTATTGCCGTCGTAGGTATAGTCGTAGCGCATATGGGCATAAATCTTGTCGTCGCCCGAATACCAGCTGCCTATCAGGCGGCTGCGGCTGCTGAAGCGGTGCGTCACCTTGGCGTTGAGGTCGTAGAAATAGTAGCCCGCATTCAGCCGCCCATCCTCCATAGCGCCGATGGCCATAATGGCAGGCTGCGCCAGCAGGTCGAAATAGGTGCGCCGGAAGCTGACATTGAAGGTGGTCTTGTCCTTCCATATCGGCCCCTCGAGGTTCACCTTGGCGGCAATGACGCCAACCGAAACATTGCCGTGCAGCTTGTTCTCGTTGCCGTCGTTGCTCGTAATGTCGAGCACACTCGACAGGCGACCTCCGAAGCGTGCCGGGAAGCTTCCCTTGTAGAGCGTGATGTTCTTGATGGCATCGGCGTTGAAAGCCGAGAAGAAACCGCCCAGGTGGTTGACGTTGTACAGCGGCACGCCGTCAAGCAGGAACAGGTTCTGGTCGGGGCCACCGCCACGCACATACATACCCGACATACCCTCCGTACCGCTCTGCACGCCGGGCAGCAGTTGCAGGGCCTTCAGCACGTCGGCTTCGCCAAAAAGCACGGGTACCGATTTGATTTGCTCTACCGGTATGTCGATAGCGCTCATCTGCGACGAGCGATGCGAGCTGACGCGGTCAGCACGGATAGTGACGGCCTTCAGCTCGGTGCTCGATTCCATCTTGATGTTCACTTCCTTGTTTCCATCCAGTTCGATGGTGTCGAACACCGTCTTGTAGCCCACATACGACACCCTGAGCACCACTTTGCCCTTGGGCAGCGTCAGCGAGTAGCGGCCTTCGGCATTGGTCAGCGCGCCCTTGCCCGACAGCATATCGTATATCGTGGCGCTTATCAGCGTCTCGCCGCTCGACGCCGAGCGGACGGTGCCGCGGATGGTATAGTTCTGCGCCACACCGGTAAGGGTGCACAGCACAGTTAGCAGGATAAGGATTGTTAGTTTTTTCATAATCTGCTTTATATCATTAGCTTTTAAAGAAATCATTAATCCAGCCGCTGGGTTGGCTTTTGGACAGCAGCGTGCCGCAATAACGGCAATAGCGGGCATCGGGGTCCTCCTCGGTGTGGCCGCAATGTGTGCAGAAGCGCGGACCCACCTCGCTGCCGGTGTCCATCGTTTTCGTGTCCGCCATACGGCTCTCCTCATATTCGTTGAACTCGTCGGGAACAACAGCCATCTCCGCTTCCCCACTTTCCGTTCTCCGTTCTCCGTTCTCCGTTCTCCGTTCTCCGTTCTCCGCAGCTTTGTGTTCCTGGATGGTCTCGCCCACCACGATGCCCGTAGGCACAGCGATGATCGAGTAACCCAGCAGCATCACCAGCGTCGAGATGAACTGCCCCATCGGCGTCACCGGCGTGATGTCGCCATAGCCCACCGTCGTTATCGTCACCACGGCCCAGTATATAGCCTTGGGAATGCTCGACATAGCAGGGTTCTTACCGTTTTCGAACATATATATTATCGAGCCGAGAATGATAGCGGCGATAAACACGAAAAGCATAAAAATCAATATCTTCGTCACGCTGCGGCGGATGGCGTTGAGCAGGTGGAAACTCTCCTGCAGGAAGCGCTGCATATTGAAGATGCGGAAAATCCTCAGCGTCCTCAGCACGCGCAACACCGTCAGCGTCTGCGTGGCCGGAATCAGCAGGCTCAGGTAGGCCGGCATAATCGACAGGAAATCAATGATGCCGTAGAACGAGAAGACATACTTCCAGGGCTTGCTCAGGCAGTAGATGCGCAGGTAGTACTCAAGTGTAAAGATGATGGTCAGCAGCCATTCTATAGCCTTCAGCACCCAGCGCAGATTGGAGTGCACCGCCTCGAAACTGTCGAGCATTATCACCAGCAGGTTAAGGCCTATCAGCACCAGCAGCCACACGTCGAAGCGCTTGCCCGCCGGCGTGTCGGCCTTGAAGATGATGCGGTAAATCTCCTTCTTCGTGATATTGCGGTACTTCTTCGGAATCAGCACACTGAACAGCAGCCAATGGAAAAAGTTGCCCGTCGCCACGACAATGCGCTTGCCTATCTGGCGGTAGTTCAGACGCGAAAAGAAACCCGTCAGCTTGCGCCACAGCCACACCAGCGGATGCGTCATCGCATACCACAGCAGCATCAGCAACTTGACAACTATATTCTTCTCTTTCTTCATTTTAACCTTAACTATAACTTTAACCTTAACTTCAGATACAATTACTATTGTCCCTTAACTTCCCTCTAACTTCCCTCTAACTTCCCTTAACTTCCCAATAGCTTCCCTTAACTTCCCTTAACTTCCCTAAAAAAAGCCCCTCCTAACCTTTGGCATAAAACAACACCGACTGATGTTCCGGCCGGAACATTCCGGCAGCCACGCGGCGCACATCCTCCACCGTCACCGCGCGATACAGCGCCGGCTCGGCGTTTATCCACTCTATATGTCCCAGCCATTCGTACAGACACAGCATCGCCGCACGGTCGGCCGTTTTATAACCATTCACGAAAAAAGTGTTTTCAAACTTGTTGACCACCTTCTCCAGTTCGCGCGGCTCCAGAGGCTCTTCGCCCAGTCGGCGCAGCTGCTCTTCCACCGCCGCACGGGCCGCAGCAAAAACCGTCCCCTCCGTCAGCTGGCCCGACACGACAAAAAGTCCCGGGTCGGCATCGCCGGTAACGTAAGCATCGATGCTGGTAAACAGCTGCCGTTCCTTGACCAGCGCATTGTACAGACGCGACGAGCGTCCGTTCGACAGAATGTCGCTGACCAAGTCCGCAGCCCTGAAATCGCCGTCCACGCGGCTACACATCGGATAAGCCATATACAGCGCATCCGACGGCACCTCGCGCACCTCCCTCAGCTCGCGCACCTCCCGTTGCTCCGGCTCAGCAATGCGCTTTCCGCTCTCCGCTCCCCGCTCTCCGCTACCAATGTCTCCGTACCACTTCTCCGCCAGGCGGAAAACATCGTCGGCCCTGACGTTGCCGCACACCGACAGGATGGCGTTGTCGGGACGATAATAGCGCGCAAAGAAATTTCGCACATCCTCCAGCGTGGCCTCCTGCACGTGGCGTATGTCGCTGCCTATCGTGCACCAGCGGTAGGGGTGCACCTTGTAGCACAGCGGCCGCAGCAGCATCCACACATCGCCGTAGGGGCGGTTCACGTAGCGATAGTTATATTCCTCAGTCACAACCGATTGCTGCACCTCCAAGGCGCGCTGCGACAAGTCTATGCCGCGCATACGGTCCGACTCCAGCCACAGCGCCGTCTCCAGGTTGCGCGCCGGCAGGGTGATGTAGTAGTTCGTTATGTCGTTGTTCGTGAAGGCGTTGTTCTCGCCGCCGGCCTCGGTCACCACAGCGTCGAAGTCGGGCACGCGCTCCGTGCCGCCAAACATCAGATGCTCGAACAGATGCGCAAAGCCCGTCCGCGACGCATCCTCGTCGCGCGCACCCACGCCGTACAGCGTGTTCACGGTCACCAGCGGCGTGCCGCGGTCCTCGTTCACTATCACCGTCAGCCCGTTGGACAGTTTATGTTTCTGGTAGTCTACCATCCGGTCAGGATTCTTAAATATGACCATCTATAAACGTCCATTTTCGACTAATATTGCGTCCCACCCAAAAATTAAGTAATTGACCAAACGTATTTGACATTTATGGCAATTCAAAAACACTCACGTTCTAAAAAACAATTGCTGATAATTGCTGATTAATTGCTGTTAAAAAAAGATGCCCTTCGGGCAGAAATTGAACAAATTAAAAACAAATTATTCAAATACATTTATGACAATTCACGGACATTCACGGACATTCACGTTCAAAAAAAATAATTGCTGACAATTGCTGATTAATTGCTGATAATTGCTGTTCAAAGAAAAAAAATAATTTCTGGATAATTCCTGGCCAATTACTGGTAATTCCTGTTAAAAGAAAAGATGCCCTTCGGGCAGAAATTTGACAAATTAAAAACAAATTATGCAAAATTTAAATTCAATGTTATCGCCTGAGATATGAACACAAAGACCAACCACAAGACCCCCAGTCACCACGACGCCGACCAGCTGATGGAAGAACTCCTTTCCGCCTGGGACAGCCACAGCCGCCGCATCGACAGGGCACTGACCGTCGCCCCCCCGCACGTCGACTTTGCGCACCTCGAAGCGCAACGGCGCAGGCACGCCGCCCGGTTCCTCACAACGGCTGCCGCCCTTGCGGCTCTTGCCGTCGCCACAGCCTTCGTTTTCCATCCCTTGGCCGACGACCGCAACTTCCGCCTCATCGCCATCATCCTCGTCGCCATCGACGCCCTTTCGGCCCTCTACTGCCTGTGGCGCGCCCTCTCCCGTCCTTCCGCCGCCGCAATCATCCCCGCCTTCAGCGCATCGCAGATATCCACCGTCGGCCTCACATCGCTGCTGCTGACGCTTGCCACACGCCTACTACCCGCCGGCGACGGCTACCAGATAACCCTCGCCTCCAACCTTCTGTCGCGCACCGACGTCATCCTCGGAATCAATCAAGTTTTTTGCATACAATGAAACGACTTTGGCCCATAACAATATTACTATGCCTCCTTCTTGCCGCAGGATGCATCGTCCTTGTCCGTTGCCCGCGCACCGTCCCCACCGACCAGTGCAGCGAGGTCTACCGCCGCTACAAGGACCGCGACGACCTCAGCGTGGCCTTCGTCAAGGACTACCGCATCGGCGACAGCATCACCGTCGACGTCACCACCATCGAGGCCACCGACTCGACAAAATGGGAAAAGCTCCTGTCAAGCACCAATCTTCCTCGTATTTTTATTTTGAAACTATTGGACAATAATAATGAAAATATAACCAGAGTGGTAACATATTACAGTCATCGCGGAGATATTACAATGACATCTTCTGCATATAGTCCAGGTTGTGAACTGGTCGTTGTCTCTCCCGAGGAACATTGTCTATATGTTTTTGATATTGAAACAGTAGAGCAAGCCGATTGCATTCAGAATAACGAAAGAAAAAGAATTATTCACTAACAATGAAACAATAAAACAATAAAAAATGAAAAAAAATCTAAAATCAGTTGCACTCCTCGCAGTACTTAGCCTCGCAGCCGCCGGCTGCCAGAAAGAAGCCATTGTAGAACCAAACGCACAGGTTTTGCAAAACAATTCAACTCACAATGTAGTATATACAATAGATGGCATAACATACCACAAGACCATCTACGGTGAACAGAATTGGAACGATTTTATAAGTTGGCTTCTCGCTTTTGCCAAAGAGGGACACACTGTGGTCTTTTGGAGCGAAAACTCATCGTTCAACGCACAAAACACAAAAGACACTGTAATTTTCCGAACACAAAACGAAGAAGAAGCACAGACCTGGTGCGATTCAATGGTGGCTCAAGGTTATGCTGTTATGATGGAATACGACAAGAAAACTGGCACTTACACGTGCACAGCAATCAAATGACCCGTTGCGGCGGATCTGTGCTCCGACGCAAATTAATATAAGGATTTGCAATCCGCAAAACACAGAAAAAAAAGGAAAATTTTTCAACAGTGTCACAAATCGGCAAAAAAATATGCATTTATATATAAAAAAACGGGAGGTCTGCTCTCCCTCGCCAATAACCGTCCCCAACAGCAGGCTGCGGGGACACAGAAAAGAAAGGAAACAACGATGACATAATGCGAGTTCCGTTGCAGGTTGAAAACGTCCAAATCGCGTCGCTGCAACAGGAACGAGGAAAAAGAAAGGTGCACCGACAGGGACGGAACAGTCAGAAAAAAATCCAAACAAGACATTCCGCCCTGCCTTCTGGCACCCAAGGCGCAGGACCTCAGTCCCTGACCATTATATAAAAACGAATAAACAATCGTTATATTGTGTGTTTGGATTGAAATTTATAGTTAACAGGCATAGTGCCAAATTAATAATCAGACAGCAGAAAAGCAAGAAACAACAGCTTTATGCTGTCACAAAAAAAACACAATGAAAAAAGTATTAATAATAGCATTCATAATGCTATCAGCCGCAGCTGTCTTCAGCTGTTCAAAAGACAAAACCGACAACAATTGTTCTGAAGACAATCTCCCATTGCAAAAAGATCACAATATTCGAGTATACAGTGTATGTTATATGTGGTGGGAAATCGAAAACAATGAAGTAGTCTGTGTAAATTACCATTATTTAAACGAAATGGATCCTGTGATATGCGGTTTGCAAATTCCCGACGATCCGGAATGCGAAACCTATATAGTAGTTGAGCCACACTATACCCCTGATGGGAATGGCAATGTATTACAGTCTCTTACAATTCACAACTATGACCAAATAAGCCCAGAGCAAAAGGTGTTGTTTGACCGACTTTTGGAAAAAGGCGAAATCACCATTATGGATGGTATCACCATAGATAATGATGAGATGCTTGAAATTTTGGGAGAAAACGACTATGTCGATGGCGGTACATTCCCGTTCGAACTCGTCGACGGCAAACCTGTTATAACATTAAAGTAAATTGTTTTCAATTGGGGTATGGTGCACTCGCACCATACCCCATCAAAAAAAAGATTATGAAAAAAACACTTATCCTTTTCTTCATTGTATTCTCTGTTTGTATCCAGGCTCAGCCAATGCCGATAGGCAACAGGTTTTACCAGCCGTACATAGACTACAACAACTCGGGGCTAAGGCTGTCCATAACCTCATACGAGGACCATACGGCGAAAGTACTGTCGTATACTGGGCGCGAACGTAACATTACAATCCCTGAAAGTTTCGAGTACGAAGGCGAACAATACACTATCACCAGCATCGAGGACTATGCTTTTTACTGTATGATGAATGTGCAGAGCATCACTCTGCCGCCCTCAATCCGAAGAATAGGCCACTTCGCTTTTTTCAGCCTGTATGCCTATATTGACTATCTGCCTGATTCTCTCGAATATATAGGTTCTTACGCCTTTTCGGGATGCAGAACCTTGAACCGTTACATCTCGGCAAAGACTGTGCAAATAGAACCTGCCGCCTTCAGCCAGTGCTTTGCCCAAGCTTTTATTGTCGACAGTCTGAATCCCAACTACACCGCCATCGACGGCGTCCTTTTCACCAAAGACACCAGCGTCATTTTATCCTGGCCTTGCAACAAACCGGGTTTTTCCTATGTGGTGCCAGAAGGCGTCAAACGAATCGAAATGAACGCTTTCAGTTCGCAGTGCCGCCTGCAGGACATCACTCTGCCGCAATCGCTGCGCGAAATAGGATCCCGCTCACTGCAGATACAAGGCAATGCAGCCATCCATATACCTGGAGGTGTGTGCAAAATTGAAGGCAGCCCTGTTTACTTAAATACCAATGTAGTTTTGGACAGCATTAACGGCATTCCAAACCAGCACTACCGTATGGACGGCGATAGGCTGGTAAGTATGGACGGCGACACGCTGATTATGTGGGCAAACGCCCAAGGCGAAATCACGATACCACAGGGTATAAAAGTGATAGCACCCGAATGTTTTGGCAACAACGAAAATCTGGATATGGTAAACCTACCCGAAGGCATAACAACTTTGGGTTACAACTCGTTTCAAAGTGCAAAATGCAATATGAACATTCCGTCGACAGTAAAATACATCGGCAGATGTGCCTGCGAACAGGTCAGGCTGGATTCACTGATCCTGCCAGAAGGCCTTGTAGAGGTAGGTCATTACGCGTTTGGCGGTTCAAATATAAATGGCGTTGTACGAATCCCAAGCACATTGAAAAACATTAGCGACAATATGTTTCTCGAAGCGAGAATCAACCGTGTTGAATTCTCCGAAGGTCTTGAGGAAATCGGCGTTGACGCCTTTTTCAGATGCACTGTCTACGATACCAACGCAATACGGTTCCCATCCTCGTTACGCCGCATCTGTAGCGGAGCCTTCAGCAGTTCCAGTATGAAGAACGTCATCTTCACAGGCAGCCTTGACACCATTGGCGCTATGCTTGAAGGTTCACCCATTGAACACTGCAGGCTCTCCAACTCCGAACCGCCAATGCTCTACCCCACTTTTTTCAATACACAGATGCTGGAAGAAATACAGATTCCCTGCGGCACACTGTCGACCTACCAGAACGCCGGCGGCGAGTGGGACAAAATAGCCGACAGCCTTTTCGTCGAGAACTGCGAAAGCATAGCCACGGTTGAGGAGAACAGCACCTACCTGATGCCCAACCCCGCCAGCGAGACAGTGACGGTGGCCTCGTCGTTCCGCATCGCCGAGGTGGAACTCTTCAGCCTCGACGGCCGCAGCCTGCTGCGCAGCAAGGTCGACGCTATGAGCACCGCCCTCAACCTCGACGGCCTCGCCGCCGGCACCTACATAGTCCGAATCGCCACCAACGGCGGCACAGCATACAAGAAACTGGTAGTGAAGTGAACGGAAAGCAAATTAAACGGAGAACTGAGAAGTGAGAACGGAGAACGGAGAACTGGCTGACGCGGTAGCATAGTTTTCCGTTTTCCGTTTCCACATTCCGTTGTGTCGGATTTTTTATTGATATAAAACATTGATTTGGAACAGCAAAACAATCAAAAAAAAATATGACAAATAATTCATTGTCAAATGGAAAAATAGTCGTATCTTTGTATCCGTAAACCAATTGTTAAACAATAAATAGAACCCACCTTAACCAATTAAAACCCAACAATTATGAAACGAGTTATTTTCTTCTTTACAATTGCGCTTTGCGCAATAAGCCTCAAGGCACAGGATTCCATCGTCTACCGCTCCATCTTCGGCGACAGCATAACTATGTGGGAGGGAATTAATGTTTATGGTAGTGTGGACAACATCCTTATGACCTCCAAAGCCGATGACACGGCAGTTATTGATGGGCAGAAATATTTAGTTCAGCGTGATTACCAGGAAATATATTGGCAGTCAGGATATAGTGATTGCGGTAGGTACTACATTCGTGAAAGCGAATCAAAAGACAAAATCTATCTCAGATATGGTTGTTATGGCGATACCACATCTGAGATACTTGTAATGGACCTTTCGCTGAAAGTGGGGGATACCCTGAATACGGGAACCTGGGCCAACTGTGCCGCTCTTGGTACAAGACCTGCACCACAGATAATGATTGACAGTATTTTTTATTTGGATGGAAGGAAAATGATGCGGACAAACTGTATTGCACAATACCCCTATTTCAGTCATCCAATTTACGACACCTTATATTTTATCGAGGGTGTCGGGCCATCTATGGGCATTGGATATCCCGTCCACGCAACAGTCCCCCTCTATACATCAGAAGGAATTTTATGGGCTTGTTGCCCATCTATCTGGTGTCATTTCAAAGACTCAGTATTGGATTTTCATTACACAAATTATTATTCTATAAATATGGATTGGAGCGAGGGAGATGTGTGTAGCTATTCGGAAATTGTTTGTTCCCTCCAAAACAACGGGAAACAACAAATAGAAGTCTATCCAAACCCGGCACAGGACAAAATCACCATCGACGGCACCTTCTCTCCGCAAAGCAGATACAGGATAGTCTCGATTGACGGCAAAACAGCCCTCGACGGCACCCTCTCAAACGGGAGCAACACCATCACCATTGCCGACCTTCGGAAAGGCATCTACCTGATAAGCATTGAGGACAACGGAAACAAAACAATAAAGAAGTTTGTAAAACTGTGAAAAAATTTAATGATTAGTTGATAGTTTGCCTAAATTTCGTATATTTGCAGTGCAAATTAAACGGAGAACGGAAAACGGAGAACGGAGAACTGGCTGGCGCGGTAGCCATTCCCGACGAAGTCGGAATAAATTTACAAGATTTCGCTCGCCTGCGAGCAGGAGAACAAATATATATGCAAAACCGGGAGGTCTGCTCTCCCCGATGCGGTGCGAGGTTTCCAGCAGCGCGACACACCCCGCCCTACGGGCACCCCTCTCCGAGAGGGGATGGCGCGGTAGCGGCTTGGATGTCAGTCGGCTTGTGTAAACGTATACCAATCAATGGACTGCGTAGCCATCCCCTCTCGGAGAGGGGTGCCCGTAGGGCGGGGTGTGTCGCACTGTCAAACCCGATGCGGCGGATTTGCAATCCGACGCAACTTAATATAAGGATTTGCAATCCGCAAAACTATTTTTCGCCTGGCGGAGCGGCGCGGGAGGGAGCGGCGACGGCGGTCTGGGCGTCGGGCGAAACGGCATCGCGAAACGAAGGGTCGGCGGCAGTTGGAGCATCGGCATAATCAGTCTGAAAATCAATATTGTTATCCTCCTGTTCGGTCGGGAAATCGCCCAAGATGCCACTGCCTATGTAGAGGCTCTGCGAGGCGCGGC
>R22__coassemble_737_pt1 | contig 19123 bp, 19 predicted proteins | sample R22__metabat2_high_PE_041 | metagenome-assembled genome bin R22 | reverse complement strand
AGTACGACAGTTTAGCAAACTGTTGGTTTCAGCCACTCACCCACCTCTCCGTGGTCAATGTTGAATGATGAATTCCAAACAAGGGAATTGCATTTCTAACCTCATTGAAATCGGCTGCAAAAGTACTAACTTTTTGTATTCTGACAAAATTTTTTTTGCTTTTGTGGCCAAAAACAATGCCTTTTATTTCTTTTTAGCCTGGTTTGCAACACTTTCCATTTTCTTGCGAATTTCTTCCTGGTCGCCTAAAAAGTAGTGTTTTTGGAGTTGCATTTGGTCATTAAAATCGAAAATGTAGGGTACTGCGGTGGGTATATTGAACTTGATGATTTCGTCGTTCGACATTCCGCGCAGTTCTTTGACGATGCCGCGCAGGCTGTTGCCGTGGGCAACGACCATAACGGTTTCGTATTTGTTGAACGATTTGAGAATGACGTCTTTGTAGTATGGCATCAGGCGTGCGATGGTGTCCTTGAGGCTTTCGGTGAGGGGTATCTCGCTGTCGCTCAGTTCATCATAGCGCGGGTCCATACGGGGGCTGCGCTCGTCGTGCAGGTCCAGCGCAGGGGGCTGCACGTCGAACGAGCGGCGCCACAGCAGCACCTGCTCGTCGCCGTATTTCTTGGCGGTGTCGGCCTTGTTGAGGCCCTGTATGGCGCCGTAGCTTTTCTCGTTGAGGCGCCAGCTTTTCTCGACCGGCAGGTAGTCCATATCCATTGCCTCAAGCACCTGGTTCAGTGTGCGCACGGCGCGCTTCAGGTAGGAGGTGTAGCACATCTGCGGGCGGAAGCCTTCCTTCTTGAGGAGCAGGCCTGCCTCGTAGGCTTCCTTGCGGCCGGCGTCGGTCAGGTCGACGTCGGTCCAGCCGGTGAAGAGATTCAGTTTATTCCATTCGCTTTCGCCGTGGCGGATCAGTATCAGTTGTTTCATTCCTTAATGATTTTCTCGTCTTTTTTCAAAAAAATGTTCTCGTTGAATTTGTTTTTGTATGCCATAATGCAGAACGCGACGCCCAGCAGGATGAAGGGTATGCTTAGCCATTGGCCCATATCGAGGGTCATCCCTTGCTCGAAGGCCACCTGCTCTTCCTTGACAAATTCGATGAGCAGGCGGACGCCGAACAGTGCTATGAGCCACCATCCGAACAGGACTCCGGGCCGCAGTTTGCCGTCTTTCTTGCGGTAGACAAGCAGGCATACGAGGAAGATGATGAAGTAGCTCAGCGACTCGTAGAGTTGTGTCGGATGCTTGGGCACGGTTTCGCCGTTGCGTTCGTAGACGAATCCCCACGGCAGGTCGGTGGCGACGCCGTATATCTCGCTGTTGAAGAGGTTGCCCAGGCGGATGAAGGCGCCGCCCAGGGCTATCACTATCACCAGGCGGTCGACTATCCAGACAGGATTCATACGATGCTTGCGGAAGAAGAGCCACAGCGCTATCAGGATGCCTATTGCCGCCCCGTGGCTGGCCAGGCCTTCGTAGCCGGTGAAATGCCAGCCGGTATCGTTATGGCCAAAGGGGAGGAACATCTCGATCCAGTGCTGCGACGTGAGGTAATAGCCTGGTTCATAGAAGATGCAATGCCCGAGACGTGCTCCTATCAGCACCGCCAGAAAAATGTATACAAGCAGCGAGTCGAGGTATTTTGTGTCGACCTTCTCGCGCTTGAACATCTTGGAGAGGATTATGTATCCCAGCAGGAAGGCGAGAAGGAAGCCAAACGAATACCATCGCACTCCGAAGGAGCCGATATGGAAGATGACGGGGTCTACGTTCCAATGAATAACGTTCAGCATTGTTATAGTGGTTTTATTCTGTGATCTTTAATCTTTTAACTTTAACCTTTAACCTCTAACCTTTAACCTTTACTTTGCGTAATTCACGGCGCGGGTTTCGCGGATAACGGTAACCTTGATCTGGCCGGGATAGGTCATTTCGCTCTGGATTTGGCGCGACAGGTCGTAGCTCAGCTTGTTGGCTTCGACGTCGCTGACCTTCTCGGCACCGACGATGACGCGCAGCTCGCGGCCGGCCTGGATTGCGTAGGTCTTCACTACGCCGGGATATGTCATTGCCATCTCTTCGAGCTTGTTGAGGCGGTTGATGTAGGCCTCGACGACTTCGCGGCGGGCGCCGGGACGGGCACCGCTGATGGCGTCGCACACCTGGATGATGGGCGAGAGCAGGCTGGTCATCTCGGTCTCGTCGTGGTGGGCACCGATGGCGTTGCACACGTCGGGGTGCTCTTTGTATTTTTCGGCCAGGCGCATACCCAGTATTGCGTGCGGCAGATCGGGTTCGTTTTCAGGCACTTTGCCGATGTCGTGCAGCAGGCCGGCGCGTTTGGCCAGTTTGGGGTTCAGTCCCAACTCGGCAGCCATAGTGGCAGCAAGGTTGGCAACCTCGCGGCTGTGCTGCAGCAGGTTCTGGCCGTAGGACGAACGGTATTTCATTCGGCCAACCATACGCATCAGCTCGTGGTTCATATTGTTGATACCGAGGTCGATGCAGGTGCGTTTGCCCACCTCGGCTATCTCTTGTTCGATCTGTTTGCGGGTCTTGGCGACCACCTCTTCGATGCGGGCGGGGTGGATGCGGCCGTCGGTGACCAGCTTGTGCAGCGACAGGCGTGCAATCTCGCGACGGATGGGGTCGAAGCCCGAAAGGATGATGGCATCGGGCGAATCGTCGATGATGACCTCCACGCCGGTCAGCGATTCGAGGGTGCGGATGTTGCGGCCTTCGCGTCCGATGATGCGTCCCTTAACCTCTTCGTTTTCAAGGTTGAATACGCTTACGGTGTTTTCTATAGCGTGCTCGGTGGCGGTACGCTGAATGGACTCGATGACGATTTTCTTGGCCTGCTCGTTGGCGGTCATCTTGGCCTCTTCAACGATGTCCATAATGGTGTTCGACGCTTCGGCGCGTGCGTCGTCGGTCATCATTTCGACAAGCTGTTGTTTTGCCTCGTCGGCGGTAAGGCCTGCGATGTGTTCGAGTTTTTCTATGCTTTGTTTGTAGACCTTTTCGGTTTCTGCCTTGCGCTTGTTGAGGACTTCAATCTGGTTGTTCAGGTTGTCGCTTGCGTTTTTCAGTTCGTTGCTTTTCTTTTGCAGGTCCTCAACCTTCTGGGCCAGAGCCTGTTCGCGCTGTTTCAGTTTTTGTTCCTGCTGCTGCAGCTTGCTGTTGCGTTCGTTGGCCTGCTTGTCGTATTCGCTCTTCATCTGCAGGTATTTCTCTTTGGCTTGCAGGATCTTGTCTTTCTTTATTACTTCGCTTTTCTCTTCGGCGTCTTTGAGCACTTGCTGGCTCTTGCTCAGCAGTTTGTTTCTCAGGATGGTTGTTGTGGCGGCGATTCCTGCGCCGGCACCTACAATCAATCCAATGATAATCATTAGTATTTGCATAATTGTTTTAAATGTTTTTGGGGAATCCGCCGTCCTCGGTACTTTTTCGGCAAAAAACCTGCATCGCTACCCTCCGAGAGTTATGGTAAACTCTGAAACTTTAGGATTTGAGCGCCGGGTGTCTCAGTTGTCTTTGCCCTCCTTCCGGTGAGCTAACCTACCCACCCCTGAGCAAACTCGGTTTGTAAATGGTGTTGAGTTTACAAACTGTTTTGGGTGGGATGCAGGTTGTTATTCAGCATAGAGTCAATCTCTGCTAGTTTCTCTATCAGTTCGTTATCTTTGAATTTAAGGCTGTCCTGTGTCTTTATCAATTCTGTCACTTGCGCCAGCGCCACCATCGCCAGTAGGTCCTGGTTGTCGCGGTGCCCGTACTGTTTCTTGAACATCTTGGCCTGGGCATCTATCAGTGCAGCAGCATTGCGCAGGTGGGTCTCCTCCTGTGGCGCTATCGTTAGCTTGTAGCTGCGTTCCAATATGTTCACTGTAACAGATACGGTTTCCATCGGGTCAGTCCATTTTGGTCAATAACGTCAAACTTTTGTCAATATTCCGGATCAACTGATTGATCTTGAGCTTTATTTCTGCCGAATCGCCCTTTTGAACAAGCGTATTCCTTAGTTTTAGTATTTCAATTTCTTGTTTTAATTCTTCTATTGTTTCTTGTTGGTTTTTAATTGTTTCTGTTTGCTCCTCTTTGCTTTCTGTCAGTTTTGCAATGTCCTCTTCGAGACGGTTGTTCTGTTCAATCAACTGTCTCACTTTGTATTCTATACCGCTTAGTGTCGTCTCAAAGTCGAACATTGTTTTTCTGATAGTTATAACTCAATATAGCGGATGCAAAGTTACAAACTTTTTTCCTTTCGTGGAAATAATTTTAATTAAAAATTTAATTCTGGTTATTTAAATTGTTGAAATTCTGCTATTTGATGTTAAGCAAATGACCCATTCGCTCCTGCTTGGTTTTCAGATACTTCTCGTTATATTGGTTCGGTTTGACAACAATTGGAAGTGTCTCGACTATCTCCAGGCCATAGCCTTCGAGGCCTTTGCGTTTTACGGGGTTGTTGGTGATGAGGCGCATTTTCTTCACTCCGAGGTCGCGCAATATCTGCGCACCAATGCCGTAGTCGCGCTCGTCGGCCTTGAAGCCCAGCTTCAGGTTGGCGTCGACGGTATCGAAACCCTGCTCCTGCAAGTGATAGGCTTTCAGCTTGTTGACCAATCCGATGCCGCGGCCCTCTTGGCTCATATAAAGTATCAGGCCTTTTCCCTCTTTTTCAACCATTTCCATAGCGCTATGCAGCTGTTTGCCGCAGTCGCACTTGCAGCTGCCAAAGATGTCGCCGGTGGCGCAGCTGGAATGCACGCGAACCATCACGGGCTCGCCCTCTTTCCATTCGCCTTTCTTCAGGGCCAGATGCGTGGCTCCGTTGTTCAGCTGCGTGTACGCAATCAGCTGGAAATTACCCCATTCTGTGGGCAGGAATACCTCTTCCTCCTTGCGGATCATCGATTCGTGAGTGATGCGGTAGGAAATCAGGTCTTTGATGGTGATGATTTTGAGGCCGAATTTTTTGGCCACTTCCTGCAGCTGCGGCATACGGGCCATCGTGCCGTCGTCGTTGATGATTTCTATCAGGGCACCGCAGGGACGCAGTCCGGCCAGGCGAGCCAGGTCGACAGCCGCTTCGGTGTGGCCGGCACGCACCAGCACACCGCCGTCGCGGGCGCGCAGCGGGTTGATGTGGCCCGGGCGGCCCAGGTCGTCGGCTTTGGTCGACGGGTCGGCTAAAGCCTTGATAGTCATAGCACGGTCGTGCATGCTGACGCCCGTCGTGCAGCCGTTGCCCAGCAGGTCGACAGTCACCGTGAAGGGGGTGCCCAGCAGCGACGTGTTGTCGTGCACCTGCATATCGAGGTTCAGTTCGTGGCAGCGCTGTTCTGTGACGGGTGCGCAGAGCACACCGCGACCGTTTTTGAGCATAAAATTGACCTTCTCGGGGGTCACTTTTTCGGCTGCTATGATGAAATCACCTTCATTTTCACGGTCCTCGTCGTCCACAACAATCACAAATTTGCCCTCTTTGAAATCCTCTATTGCTTCTTCTATCGTGTTGAGTTTAAATTCCATAAGTTAAAAATAGTGGTATTATATATTAAAGTATCAAATATGCAAAGATACGACAAAAAAGCCGTATGTGTGAATTTTTTTTTCGCAGACCATTTTTTGTTTCATTTTTTTTGTATTTTTGCAAATTGAAAACAATGACAACTATGAAACGCGGAAAACAGATCTGTAACCAGTTGAAGGCTGTGCGTCAGCGCATTGCCGACGAAAACGGTATTCCGTTCTCGGTCAAGGAGTGTACCCACAAGGGCGACTGCCGCGGCACCTGTCCGCGATGCGAGGCCGAGGTGCGCTATCTTGAACAGGCTCTTGCCCAGCGCGTTTCGTTGGGCAAGGCGGCTACGTTGGCTGGGCTGACGCTCTCGCTTACCGCCTGCGGCGGTGGCGGCGAGCCGACGCTGCGGGTCGACACGCCTGCGCAGGGCGAGGCTTCGCATTTTTTGTGCGACACTGCTGTTGCCGATACGTCGTTGGTGTCGGATCCACCTGACGATGTGATTGTTACAGGTATGGAAGGCGATGCCTTTGTGGCGGATGGTTTCCCTGACCGGGATAGCAGTGCCGATGCTGCCCCGGCGCCGCCAGTTGGTGACGAGCTGATGCCTGAAGAGGGGGAGGTCGAGGTCGATGATATGTTATTGGGTATGATCAATGAGACAGTCGCGGTTTTCCCAGGGGGCGAAGAGGCTCTGTATAAGTTTTTGGAAGACAATCTTGTGCATCCAAAAGAGCACGGCTGTTCTGTCGTCAAAGGCACTGTTGTTGTCGCTTTCGACATCGAGAAGGACGGTTCGATTACCAATGCCCGGATTTTGCGCGACATTGGCGAGGGCTACGGCGAAGCTGTCCTTAAGGTCGTCAACGCGATGCCGAAGTGGAAACCCGGCGAGGTGGACGGCAAGCCTGTGCGGCAGCAGTTTTCGCTGCCCGTACAGTTCAATCTGGATTAAGAACAAATAAAAAGCGCTTCTTTGGCAAGAAGCGCTTTTGTGTTTTTTGACCGATGTCTACCGTGGCTCAGGCCTCGGAGAACTGGTCTTTGCCTGCTCCGCAGAGGGGGCAGACGAAGTCGGCGGGGACTTCCTCCCAAGGGGTGCCAGGGGCGATGCCAGCCTCGGGTACTCCGACGGTGGGGTCGTATTCCCAACCGCAGAGGTCGCAAACCATTTTGTTCATAATCGTTTGTGTTTTAAAGGTTAATAAAATTAATACGATGGCCCGCAATGTCTGCTGTTGTGAAGTCGCATCTTTCCGAGATGCAGTTTGCCTGTTGGCTTTCATTCACCGCACTGCACTGCGTTTGTACGGTGTTATTAAAATTAAGTCTCTTCGAGACTTCTTAAATTCTTAGCGGCAAATGCGGATTATCGTTTAAAAAATCATTTGTGCTCTTTGTAGTAGGTCAGGCCGAGACGGACGTTCTCGATGACGGCGTTGGACGAGTAGGTGGCACCGGCCACGGCATCGACTTGGGCTGTAAGGGCTTCGTCGACGGTCTTGCCGTTCCAGCACTCAAGCATACCGCCGTCTTTCATCCGTTGGAAGAAGCCGGGCGTCTCACTGTTTTCGAGGGCTTCGACCTTGACAATCTTGTCCTTGGCGATGGTTATCAGTAGTGGCGTGGGGCCGTTGAAGCCTTTGACATCCTGTGAAAGCGTGGTGGTGTCGATGGTATAGACGCCTTTCTTTTTGGTCATTATGCCGTCGCTGCTGGTGCAGCTGATGAGCAGTGCTGTGCCGCCGATGGCGACGGCGCAGAGTAGGGTTAAGAGTCTTTTTTTCATTATAGTTGTATTTGTTTTTTTCTGTTATCCGAGGACGGCGTTCATTTCGGCGTCGTTCCAGTAGGTGGCGTGGCGGAACTCGTTGGTGTCGTCCTTTTTGCGCGACAGCACTTTCTGGTCGGCAATGAACTGCTGTATGCGCTGGTAGTGTGCACGATAGGTGGCCCACTCCTCGGCGTCGAGGTGCTGCTTCTGCGACAGGTGGCACAGCACCTGATAGCAGTGGCGCTCCTTTTGCGCCGGGTAGGTCTGCCAGAGCTGGTCGAAGCGGCCGTGGATGGCGTCCCAGCTGTCGAGGGTGCCGTTTTCGATGTCGGCAATGAGCTGGGTCATATCGCTTTCCGCTACCAGCTGTCCGCCGATGTTGACCCATCGGGTGGTGCGCTCGCCGTTGCCCAGCGTGGCGTCGGGCACCTTGTCGCCAAAGAGCGGCTCGAGGGTCTTCATTGCGTAGTAGACCAGCATATCGTAGTAGGCCTTGTAGCCTTCTCCGGCCTTGAGAATGACGGTTTTACGCTTGCCTTTCTCCATACCGTGGGCTTCGATTTCGGTGCGTCCCTCGCGGTTGGCCTCCTCGGCCCAGATGTGCAGCAGGTCGCGGCCGATGATGATTTCCTCGGCGGTGTCGGGAGCCAGGTTGTCGAACTCGACGTGTTGGGCCTTGTAGTGGCGCTTGTCGCGAGCGGCGAACTTGCGGCTGTTGCGGTCCATAGCGTACATATTGTACATCCACCAGTAGGCGGGCATCACCTCGAGGCGGTTTTTGGCGGCGTTGTTGTTGACGAGGGCGAAGGGCAGTGTGATGTTGAGCTCGGACGGATAGTCGGCCTTGGCCAGCAGGCAGTAGCTGGCGAAGCGGCTGCTGTGCTTGAGGCTGACGCAGAGGCCAGGCCAGAAGCCGCGTCCGGCACTGATTTCGTTGTCTGCGGTGCGGCTGTTGTGGTTGCTGCCCAGGGTGCCGCCGGCGGCGACGTTGCTCTGTCCCATCACCAGTGCGGCGATGAGGAACGAGTTGTTGTGGTGCTGCTCGTGGGCTGGGAAGATGATGCTGTTGCCCACCTCGCAGCGTGCCAGTGTGGAGTTGTCGCCCACCACGCTGTCGTTGAGGCGCAGGCCGTATTCGAGGTGGACGTGCTCGCCGAGCAGGAAGCGCTGGGCGATGATGCCGAACTCGAGCTTGCTGCCGTAGCCTATGACGCCGTCGGTCAGGGCGATGCACTCTTCGATGCGGCTGGGGTCGTCGGCGCTGCTGCGGACGGCGACGTTGTGGATGAGCTTGGTGTTCTTGACGACGCAGTGGTCGCCGATGCTGCCATAGCCTCCACGATTCGTTTTCAGCTCGTTGCGTGTCAGTGTCTCGAGCCGCTCAACCAGCTTGGCCTGTCCGCGGAACCGTGCCCACATATAGGCGTCGCCGATGGTCATTCCGTTGAACGGCAGGATGCGGCGTCCGCCGTTTTCGTTCATTGGCTCGAGCCAGGCGAAATCGTCGGCGTTGGCGGTCATCTCGTCGACGTTGAAAAGCAGGCAGTTGTTGCCTATGGTGTAGCCCGAAAGGTATTTGACATTATGGATGGCGCAGTGGTCGCCGATGCAGCAGTCGCGCAGCGTGCTGGCGCTGATGCCTTCGGGCAGGGCGAGGTCGCCGTCCTTGACGGTGCCGTCGGCGATGGCACCGAGATATACTTTTCCGCAGAAGAGGTTGCCGCTCAGCAGGGTGGCATCGAAATCGGATGTGACGAAAATGTCGTTCCAGTTGGTGGCGCGGTTGCCTTGTGCCTTGAGGGTGGTTGTTTCTTCGGTGGTGAGGTTTCTGTAGTCCATTGAAAAAAGATATATTATATATGTATTAAAAAAGATTAGCGGGCGGCTTTCGCGTGCCCGCTAATCACTGTTCTGGGTTTCTGTTATTTGCAGTCGTAGTAGGCACAGAAGCGTTCGAGGGTTTTCTCGATGGTCTGCTTGTCCTTGAAGTATTCGTAGGTGCTCATTTTCAGCTCCACGGTGGCCTCTTCGTCGCAGAAGACGGTGCCGTGCTGGTGCATCTGCAGCATCGACGAGGTCCACATATGGTTGACGCCGTTTTCGATCATATGGTGCAGTGCGCGGGCTTTCTTGGGTCCGTTGCAGAGTATCAGCACCTCGCGGGCATCCATCACGGTGCCGACGCCGACGGTGAGGGCCTGTTTTGGCACCTTGGTGACGTCGTTGTCGAAGAAGCGGCAGTTGGCCTGGATGGTGTCGGTGGTGAGGGTCTTGATGCGGGTGCGGCTGGCGAGGCTGCTGCCCGGCTCATTGAAGGCTATGTGCCCGTCGGGACCCACGCCGCCCATAAAGAGGTCGATGCCACCGGCCTGGGCGATCATCTCCTCATAGTGGTTGCACTCGGCCATCAGGTCGGGGGCGTTGCCGTCGAGGATGTGAACGTTCTCCTTGCGGATGTCGATGTGGTTGAAGAAGTTGTTCCACATAAAGCTGTGGTAGCTTTCAGGATGCTCTACGGGCAATCCCACATATTCGTCCATATTGAATGTCACCACGTTCTGGAAGCTGATGAGGCCTTTCTTGTTCAGCTTGATAAGGTGCTGATAGAGGCCCAGGGGCGAGCTTCCGGTGGGGCAGCCCAGCACGAAAGGACGGTCGGCGGTGGGCTTGAAATCGTTGATTTTCTTGGCAACATAGTTTGCTGCTGCTACAGACATCTCGTCGTAGTCTTTTGCTATTAGTACGCGCATATTAAATATGATTTAGTTTGTATATGATTTGTTGAATTATCGATTGAATTGTGCAAAAACGTGACGGTTGTCTTGTTTTATGGTGGAGTTGAAGCCCTCAGCGCATATGCTGGCGACTCTTTGGTGGTGGGGGGGGTAATTTGTAGGGATGAGACATAAATATTAACTATGAGTATATTGTTGCTGTTGTCAGAATCCTTCGGTGGCGAGGAATTTGATTCGCATCAGGCGTATTTCTTCTTGTGTGTAGTCGGGATCGTCTTCAAACTCTTTGTAAGCGTCGTCGAGTGAATCGCTTTCTGCATCGTGCCAGTAGTCCATCAGCACATCCTGGTGTTCCTGCTCTATGTTGGCGTCGATGTAGTAGTCGATGTTGAGCTTTGTTCCCGACGAGAGGATATGCTCCATTTCGGTGATGAGGTCGTTCATGGAGATGCCTTTGCCACGGGCTATGTCTTCGAGCGGCATTTGGCGGTCGATAGACTTGATGATGTAAACTTTCAGTCCCGACTTGTTTACCGCCGAGCGCACCACGATGTCTTGTGGACGTTCAATTTCGTTTTCTTCGACATAGCGTTTGATGAGGTCTACGAATGGCTGCCCGTTGCGCTGCGCTTTGGCGATGCCAACGCCTGTGCAGCGGCTCAGTTCCTCGATGGTGCAGGGGTATTGGATGGTCATATCCTTCAGCGAGCGGTCTTCGAAGATGACGTAGGGGGCCAGGTTCTCCTTTTGTGCTATTGAGCGCAGCAGGCTTTTCAGCTGAGTGTACAACGCTTCGTCGCCTGCCGCCGAGCCACCGCCGCCTACGGTCAGGTCGTCGTCGTCGTCGCCACCATTGCCGGTGTTCGTATAGTCGTGGTCGCACGGCACCATAATGGTGTAAGGATTCTTGATGTACTTGTATCCCAGCGGAGTAAGTTTCAGCACGCCGAACAATTCTATCTCTTTCGTCAGCAGTTTTTCTATGACGGCGTTGCGTATTACGGCTTTCCAGTACAGCTCGTCGCGGTCGGTGCCTTTGCCGAACTGTTCCAGCAGGTGGTGCTTATATATGCGCGTGTGGGCGTTGGAACGGCCCATAATGACATCCACTATCTCTTGTGCCTTGAAAGCCTGTTTCATAGCTATGATGGTTTCAAGCACATAAACCATCTCCTCTTTTGTCTCGATGCGAGGTTTGGGGTGCAGACAGTTGTCGCAGTTGCCGCAGTTGGGCTGGTCGTATTCTTCGCCGAAGTAGCGCAAGATGTTCATCCTGCGGCACATAGAGCTTTCTGCATACGATACGATTTCCTGCACCAGCTGGCGTGCCATCTCCTGTTCGGTGATGTTCTTGTCGGTGAAGAATTTGTATAGCCGTTCGACGTCGTGCTCGGAATAGAAGGCTATGCACTTGCCTTCGCCGCCGTCGCGTCCGGCGCGCCCGGTTTCCTGATAGTAGCCCTCGAGGCTTTTGGGTATGTCGTAGTGGATTACAAAGCGTACGTCCGGTTTGTCGATACCCATACCGAAGGCAATGGTGGCAACGATGACATCGACCTCCTCCATCAGGAATTTGTCCTGGTTTTCGGCACGGGTCTTGGCGTCGAGGCCGGCGTGGTAGGGTAGGGCCTTTATGCCATTGATTACCAGTAGTTCGGCTAGTGTTTCGACGCGTTTGCGCGTCAGGCAGTAAATGATGCCGCTTTTGCCGGAATTCTCTTTGATGAATTTTATTATTTCCTTGTGCAGCGCTAGGGTTTCGGACGGTTTTGGGCGCACTTCGTAGTAGAGGTTGGGGCGGTTGAAGCTGGAGACGAAAAGCTGGGCGTTTTCCATCTGCAGGTTCTTGATGATGTCCTGCTGTACCTTTGGCGTGGCCGAAGCGGTCAGTGTCAGCAGTGGCACCTTGCTGTTAATCTGGTTTATGGCGTTGCGCAGGCGTCGGTACTCAGGTCTGAAATCGTGTCCCCATTCCGAAATGCAGTGGGCTTCGTCGATGGCGAAGAAGCTGATGTTCAGCTGCTTCAAGAATTCTACCGTTTCCTCTTTCGACAGTGTTTCGGGTGCCACATACAGAAGCTTGGTGCCTCCGCGCAGCAGGTCGTCCTTGACTTCGGTAACCTGTTGCTTGTTTAGTGACGAATTCAGGAAGTGTGCCACAGCAGAGTGGCCGGAGGTGTAACGCACCGCGTCGACTTGGTTTTTCATCAGCGCTATGAGCGGTGAAACGACAATGGTGGTTCCTTTCAAAAGCATAGCAGGCAGTTGGTAGCAGAGCGATTTGCCACCGCCAGTGGGCATAATCACAAAGGTGTCGTTGCCAGCCAGAAGACTTTGTATTATCTTCTCCTGGTCGCCTTTGAAATTGTCAAAGCCGAAGATCTCTTTTAGTTTTTGTCGCAAATCAATATTCGTCATCAAATACTTTTTTTGCTATTATTGCGTTAATAGTCGATGATAATAGTTTTACAAAGTTACATATTTTTTCTGAAATGACAAAATGTTTTTTGAATAATATGTGTTCAGACTTGGCGAATGTGCTGTCTGATAGTGTTTTGCGAGAGCGAAAAAAGAGCTCTGCAGAGTAGATGTCGGGACGAATAGCGTTTTTGTAGAAGACTGTGAAAACTTTTTTTTGGCATTTGGGAGAAATATTATTTTGCTTTAAATGTAATAATAATTCAATTTAAAATTGTGGAACTAAGAACTGAATTGGTTGTAAAAAAGTACCGGCAACGCACCGTGGTGAAGAAGGTTTCGGTAGGCGTCAAACAGGGACAGATTGTTGGTCTTCTCGGCCCTAACGGAGCTGGCAAAACAACGACATTCTATATGATTGTCGGCATTATCAAACCCAACGAGGGGCGTGTGTTCATCGACGACAGGGATATTACCGACTTGCCTATGTACCGTCGTGCTCAGATGGGTGTGGGTTACCTGGCCCAAGAGGCTTCTGTTTTTCGGCAAATGACTGTTGCCGAAAATATTATGTCGGTGCTGGAGTTTCAGCCCAATATGAATCGTGAAGAACGCGAGGCGAAACTCAACAGTCTTCTGGACGAGTTTGGACTTCGTAAGATTAAGGACAGCAAAGGCATACAGCTGAGCGGCGGCGAACGTCGACGCACCGAAATCGCGCGAGCTTTGGCCACAAACCCCAGCTTCCTTTTGCTCGACGAACCGTTTGCTGGCGTCGACCCGATTGCCGTGCAGGATATCCAGGACATTGTTGCGCATCTGAAATACAAGAATATAGGCATCCTGATTACCGACCACAACGTCAACGAGACGCTGCGCATTACGGACTATGCCTATCTGCTCTACGAAGGCAGTGTGCTGCACGAAGGCGAACCCGAGGCGATGGCCAACGATCCCGATGTGCGCGAAAAGTACCTCGGTCGCGACTTCGTCTGGAACGGCAGAAAGCAGACTCAGGCTATCTGATTCGCCTGGCCACGCTCGACGCGGCTGACCACTATGCGCGAGAATTCATACAGCAGATAGAGCGGCAACGCCACAATGCTCATCGTAAACACATCGGTCGAAGGGGTGATGAACGCTGCCAGCACAAGCACCACGACAAAGGCCACCTTGCGATAGCGCTTCAGGAACGCCGACTTCAGCACCCCTATTTTGGCAAAAAAGTAGGCCACAATGGGCATCTCGAAAACCAAACCCATTGTCAGCATCAGCCCAAGGAATGTGCCGATGTAAGAATTCAGCGAAATTTGGTTCACAATGCTTTCGCTGACCTGGTAGTTGGCCAGGAAATTGAACGTGACCGGAAAGATAATATAGTAGGCCAGCATCAGGCCAAGGAAGAACTGGAAGAAGAATGCAACAATCGCAAAACGCGCCGGGCGCTGCTCGTGGCGATAGAGCGCAGGCTTGACAAAGAGCCAGATTTCCATAATGATATAAGGCATAGCAACGATGGCGGCCAGATAGAACGACACGCGCAGGTGCGTCATCAGCTGCGCGGCAAGGTTGATGTTGATCATACCGATGTCCCCAAACTGGGGTCTCAGGCCCGAAATGCCAGTCAGCTCGCCCAGACGCGACATCAGCCGGTAGGTGACAAAGTCGGCCCTCGATGGTGCAAGGATGATGCCGTCAAAGACAAAATCCTTGAGGCAGAACACAGCTACGGCAAGGCCAAAAACCACAACAAGGCACCTTATCAGCACCCATCGCAGAACCTCGACGTGTCCCCAAAAGTTCATTGGCGGAGATTATGCTTTGTCGTCCTTTTTCTCCTCGCCGGTATCTGTAGCCGACTTGACTTCGTCTTCCACGCTGTTCACAGCGTTCTTGTATTCTTTGACGCCTTTGCCAAGACCCCTCATCAGTTCGGGAATCTTCTTGCCGCCAAACAGAATCAGAACAGCAAGGACGATGAGTATTATCTCGGGCGCGCCTAAATTTAACAATATCATAATAGTGTGTTTATTGGTTTAACAAATTGTCTTCGGGTGCGCAAATCCACACAATAAGGTAGACCCAAAAGCCTATGGTGCCGCATATCAAGGCGATGAGGAAAATGATGCGGACCACCGTTGGATCCACGTTCAAATACTGAGCCAGACCGCCACAGACACCAGCGATCTTGCGGTCGCTGGTGCTGCGGGTCAGTTTTTTGTAACTGCTATCCATAATATATGATTATATTGTTTAAATCGTAGCCGAATAAGCATTGGCGTCGGCTTTGACGCGCTTGATCATTCCCTGCAGGGCGGTGCCGGGACCCACCTCGATGAATTCTTCGGCGCCGTCGGCCAGCATATTCTGCACCGTGGCGGTCCAGCGCACGGGCGATGTCAGCTGCTTGTTCAGGTTGGCCTTGATCTGCTCGGGGTCGCTGACGGGCAGTGCGTTGACGTTCTGGTAGCAGGGGCAGATGGGCGCGTGGAATTGGGTTTTCTCGATGGCGGCGCTCAGCTCGACGCGGGCCGGTTCCATCAGGGGCGAGTGGAATGCTCCGCCCACTGCCAGCGGCAGGGCGCGGCCTTTGGCTTCTTTAACCTTCTCGCAGGCCTGGTTCACACCCTCGATGGTGCCGCTGATGACCAGCTGGCCAGGGCAGTTGTAGTTGGCGGCAACCACCACCTCGCCTTCTATCGACGCGCAGATCTCCTCGACGGTCTTGTCGTCCAGTTTCAGCACGGCGGCCATCGTCGACGGATGGGCCTCGCAGCATTTCTGCATAGCGTTGGCGCGGGCAATGACCAGGCGCAGGCCGTCCTCGAAGCTCATAGCCTTGGCGGCAACAAGGGCCGAAAACTCGCCCAGCGAGTGGCCGCCGACCATATCGGGCTGGAACTTGTCGCCCAAGAAAGCTGCCAAAATGGTGGAATGCAGGAAGATGGCGGGCTGTGTCACCTTGGTCTGCTTCAGGTCTTCGGGGGTGCCGGCAAACATCAGTTCGGTGATGCGGAATCCGATGATATCGTTAGCCGTTTCAAACATATCGCGGCATTGTTTGCTATTGTCGTAAAGGTCTTTGCCCATTCCTACGAACTGGGCTCCCTGACCTGGGAAAACGTATGCTTTTTTCATTTCTTTAGTATTTTATTATGATTTGTTTTTTATCGTTTTTAATATTTCTTTCATATCCACCAGGCGAAGCAGTAGCGCCAGTCCTACAGCGACGAGTGCCATTATCGGAATGGCTGTCCACCAGGCAATTTTGGGATAGCACAATGTGCATCCGATTATCAATAACGCAAATAGCACCAGTTTTAGTATGTACGACGGTGATGGTTTCATTCTGAATATCTTAACCGACGCCACAATTTCAACTATTGCCATAAAACTTTGCGCCCCTATTGCGGCCCAGGCGCTACCTGTTGCTCCCCAACGGGGAATGCACAATGCGTTGACAACAAGATTTATAAGTAGAGAAAGGGCGGCAAAAATGTTCAGTTGGCGCAGCTTTCCTGCTGCGGTCAGCAGGGTGCCGAAGACGTAGGTGGCCGAAATGGGAACGATGCAAAACACCAATATGCGGAACACGGTGGCGTATTCTGCAACGTTGTCGCTGAAAAACAGGTCCATAAGTTCGTGCCCGACACTGCACAGCGTGCAAGATGCCGTGATGGCAAAGACCATCACCAGCGAGAACATCATTCTGGTCGTTTCGTTCAGTTCGCGCGAGGGGTTGCACCCTTTGTCGAAGTTTTTGGTCAGTTTGGAATAGATGGGCAGCAGGGGCACTGAAACCAGATAGGCAATCATTGTCAGCGCATCGAGCAACCGGAAAGCACCGGCATAGATGCCTGCGTTAAAGTCGCCAAACCCATTGGGCGACAGGCGTTTCAGCATCACTGGGTCGATCCTGTTGTAGCTGGCCATCAGCAGCACCAGCAGGGCAAAGGGCAGGCTTTTTTTCAGAATGGCCAGCGTGAAGGGCTTGTCCCAGCGCAGGCGGCGCAGGCCGGTTCTGCGCAGCAAGACGCAAAGCGCGACGAGGGCGGTGACAAGGTAAGCCGCTGTTTGGGCATAAACAAAGTGGAAGACAGTGAATTGCCTGCCACCAAGGGTCAGCTGCGGCGCCCATAGCATCAGGCCGCAAATCACAATCATCAGCACGCGGTCCAAAACGCTCAGCAGGCTGTCCCATTTGAACAGCAGCAGACCTTCGAAATTGCTCCGCAGGTAGAGTATCAGCGAACTGAGGAACTGATTGAGTGTCAGCCATCCCAGCAGCTTGAACTGGCTGCTGTCGTACCCCAGCAGGGCCCCGACACTGAAAGCGACAACGACATACAAGCCGAACAGCAAGAGCTTGATACTCAGTATTCCCGACAGGTGCTTGCTGATAAGTTTTGGATGCTGGGCAATGTTGCGAGTGTTGAAATTGGTTATGCCGAGGTCGAGCAAGATGTTGAAAATGTACGATATACTGAAGATGTCGAAGTAGAAGCCGTACATCTCTGCGCCAACGGTGTCCTGCACTCCCATCTCGATTACCAACAGCCAGAAGGGCTTGACAATCAGGTTGGCCAGCAGCACCCAGAAGAGGCCCGACAGCAACGATTTCCTTATATTTCCATCCGTGTGCTCCAAGTGGCGTTAATAGCTAATGATGAATTTTTCTTCGAAATCCCAGTTTGCCCTGATGTCCAGCGTCTTATTGTGGTATACCACCGGCTCGGGCTGCACTTGTCCGGCAAAGTTGCCCGGCGTCCATTCGCCGTCGGCATCCAGGTCAATTATTGCGCGAACTTTGTATTTTGCGGGCTTAAGGTTCTGGAAACTAACCTTGTCGCCAATGGCGGCCTTGCTCCGTTTCAATACTGTCCCTTTCTCGTCGGTCAGTTCGATGACCAGGTTTTCGGCTGTCCCCAACGAGCTGTCTTTCAGTATTTCCAGCCGCATATTGCCGTATTCTTCGGCCTTCGTGACCTCGACGGCGGCGTGCAGCGAGTCGCAGCTTTTGTTGTAAATGTTTTTGAACTGTCCTTTGTCGATGTCGACAACATATTTTTCGCCCTGTTTGAAGGCGAAGTCGACCGATGCCCTCATCAAGGATTTGTCGGGAACCGCTGCGCAGTAATTTATCGTGCTGTCTTTCAGCGACGTGATGCGCACTGCCGAATCAACGGACTCACCGCTGGCCAGCGGTGTGGCGAAAAGCAGCGACAGCGTGTCGTAGTAGGGTAATTTGCTGTAATTTAGCTTTATGTCGCTTTGCGCACTAGCCGGTCCCAAACCTTTCTTTGGGCGCCACCGCAAGCGCAGGGTGTCCTGAAGTCCCGAGGGGTCTGATATGACCAGGCCGATCGAGTCGCATTTCTCGCGTAATGTCCACAAAGTCAGGGTGTCCCGCTTGTCGTTCAGGCGCCACACCGTTTTTTCTGTGTCGCAGGTCACGACGGGTTCTTTCATCGGCAGTTGGGTGGTGATTCGCACCTTTCCTGCTGCCAGGAAGTTGCTGCCGGTGACGCGCTGTTTGTTGTTTTCTGGTTTGAAAATGCTTATTTTCGTGGATGTTACGGGCGGCAAACTGCTCCGCACAGAGTCGTTGCTGGTGCTGTCGGCCATAGGCTGGCTCGCAACCGGATTGTCGTTGAAGCCGATGGCTTCGCCGGGCCCAATCTGCATATTTTTGTCCTCGTCGGCCAGGGCGACGATGTAGTATTCGCCCGGACGTATGTAATTGAAACTGAATGCGCCCTGCTTGTCGCAGCGGGTGGCGTAGGTCGGCGTGGGGGCCTTGACCGACGTGTCGTTCATCGACTGCAGCAGCGTTTGGCGCTGGTCGGCCGTCAGCAGCCACACACTCATCGCCTCCTCGCGTGCCTCGGCCGTGAGGGCGTCGAGGGCCTTGCCGCGGACGGTCATACTGTCGATATAGTTGCCCGTCGAAAAGACGTATTCCAGCGACGGCAGCAGGTTGCCTTCGTTGAAGTCGGCGATGGCCTCTTTGAATTGGAAAACGTAGGTCGTGTTGGGCTGCAGGGTGTCTTTGATGCGCACCTGGATGCCGCGTCCTTTGGTCTTGTATTCAGGCTTTTGCGCCATCGGTGGCGAAACCATTATGTTGTTTTCGGCGTCCTTTATGACCACATACTCGTCAAATTCGATGTAGAACTGGTTGGCGTCGAAGCCCAGCGTGCGGTTGTCGGGGGTCGTGCGTTTGGCCACGGGAGGCGCGACGTCCTTCGGGCCGCCGCTCGGCATACCTTGCTTGGCGCATCCGGCAAGCAGGACCAAAACCAGCATCAGGGATGGAAAAAGGAGTCTATGTTGCATTGTCTGTCTTCGTAAAGAAATAAATCTTTATAACGGCAAAACGGGACGTTTATTGCCCAAAATCATAAAAAGTCAAAAAAATGATTTTTTACAAAATAAAACAAAGCATCTTGCGTTTATCTGGCGTGCTTAAACAAATTTCAAGATGTATTTGAGGGCTTCAACCGCTTGGTCGAAGCCCTTTTTTGTCCCCTTCCGCGCCGGGTTTTGCTCCGCCGCGAAATATGCCGTTTTCTAAACATCATAAAACCAGCATCTTGCTACACCTTCTCCGCCCGTTGTACGGTAAATGTACGCTATATGTACAGTATTTGTACGCTTTCGAAG
>R22__coassemble_732_pt1 | contig 19267 bp, 12 predicted proteins | sample R22__metabat2_high_PE_041 | metagenome-assembled genome bin R22 | reverse complement strand
AGTGTGAGGTCGGCCTTGTAGCCTTCGCGGATGAATCCGCGTCCTTCGATGCCGAACAGGGTGGCGGGGTTGTGGCACATCAGCTTGACAATCAAAGGCAGCCAGTTGTCGCGGAACTCGCGTTGCTCGTCGGCGTTGTAGCTGTTGTGCATCAGCGGCTCGAGCATCATCGTCAGCGAGTGCTGTATGCTGGGGATGCCGCCTGGGGCGTCGAAGTAGCGCTGCTGCTTGCTGGCCAGCGTGTGGGGGGCGTGGTCGGTGGCGATGGTGTCGATGAGGCCGTCGTATAGGGCTGCCCAGAGGGCTATGCGGTCTTCGTTGCGCTTGATGGCTGGGTTGCACTTGATGAGGTTGCCCAGCTCGGCATAGTCGCGGTCGTCGAACCAGAGGTGGTTGGGGGTCACTTCGGCGGTGACGTGTTTCTGTTCGAGCGGCAGGTTGCTGAGCAGGTCCAGTTCGGTGGCGGTGCTGATGTGGGCTATGTGGAGGCGCGTCTTGTAGCGGCGTGCGCGTTCGATGGCTTTGTAGGTGCTGACGTAGCAGGCTTCGGTGGTGCGTATCTGTGGGTGCAGCGCCGCCGTTTCGCGGTCGGTGCCGGCACATTCGAGCTTGGAGTTGTGCAGGTTGGGCTGGACGATGGCTTCCTCTTCGCAGTGGGCGACGATGAGTTTGCGTGACTTGGAGAAGAGCCGTTCGAGGGCGCTTTCGTTGTTGACCAGCATATCGCCGGTGCTGCTGCCGAGGAAGAGCTTGATGGCGGCGTATTTTGTCGGGTCGGCCTCGAGCAGCTGGTCGATGTTGGTGTTGGTGGCGCCGAGCATAAAGCCGTAGTTGGCAGCGCTTTTCTCGGCGGCTATTTGGCATTTTTCTTCCAGCAGCTCCATCGTCGTAGTCTGCGGCTTGGTGTTGGGCATATCGATGAATGAGGTGACGCCACCGGCCACAGCCGCGCGGCTTTCGCTTTCGATGTCGGCCTTTTCGGTCAGCCCCGGCTCGCGGAAATGAACGTGCGTGTCAATAATTCCCGGAAGGAGATAGAGGCCGGAGGCCTCTATGGATGTGAGATGTGAGAACTGAGATGTGAGAACGGCTTCGCTCGGGGTAACGCGCTCGATAACATCATTGTTAATAATGACGTTGCCTTTGAATATTTGTCCTTCGTTGACAATGGTTGCGTTCTTGATTTCTATTAAGCCGTTATTTGCCATTGTTTTTTGCTGTTTTAATGGAAGAGATCAAAAGAGAGATTAATTCGTTGATGTCGTCGTTTAGTGATTTGTATGCATTGTCGTCAATAAATTCGGATGCATATAAAAGCTCAATCCAGTATTGTGTTTCATCTGCCTCTTTTAGGGCTATTGAATATTTGCTGATAAAGTCAGAGTTGCTTTGTGCATTGCGTGCTTCCCGAATATTTGCACCGATACTTGTGCCGCTTTTTAGGATTTGTTTGCTTATGACATATTCTTTTTTGCTATCAGTGAGAAAGGAATATAATTTTATGACTCTCAATGCAAAGTCAAAACTGCGGTCTCTTATTATATGTCCCATAACTAATTAATGTTTCGATAAAAAAAACATCTCCGTTCTCACATCTCACATCTCCGTTCTCACATCTCACATCTCCGTTCTCACATCTCCGTTCTCACATCTCACATCTCACATCTCCGTTCTCAAAATTTGTTCTTCTCGGCCCAGCGGCGGGCGGCTTCGTAGGCGTCGGCGGAGGTGTTGTAGATGTTTTTGACCACGAACTGGCCTGTGTGGTCGATGCATCCCCAGCGGCCGTCCATTTTGGCGGGTGCGGCGCGGTTGTTCCAGGTCTTGATGAAGAGCTTGGCGTCCTCGAAGGTGGGTTCGATGACCCAGTTGCCTTTGAAGTCGACGTAGCCCCAGTAGCCCGTTTCGGGGTTGCGGATGGGGTAGAGCCAGTGGCCCAGCTCCTGGTCGTTGTCCCATTCGTAGCCTGCCTGCCAGGCTTCGCTGCTAAGGGTGAAGACGATTTGCGACAGCAGTTCGCCGTTGTTGTCGATGCTGCCCCAGCGGCCGTCGAGCTTGCAGGTGGCGAAGAGGCCGGTGTCGTTGGTGAAGTGCGAGGCGTCGTCGTAGATGGGGCTGATGGCCCATTCGCCTTCGTAGTCGACCCATCCGTATTTGCCTGTGGCGATGTCGGTTACTGGCAGTCGCCAGTCGTTGATGTTGCGTCCGTGCTCTTTTTGGCTGAGGGCGTAGTCGGCGTCGTTGCGGGTGAAGAAGATGCACTTGGAGACGACGTTGCCGTTGCGGTCGATGGAGCCCCAGCGCCCGTCGCGCTTCACCTGTGCGTAGATGTAGTTGTGGTCGGGCCCGAAGTAGTCATAGTCCTCGTACTCAGCGTCAATGACCCATCGGCCGAGGTAGTTGACGTAGCCCCATCGGCCCGATTCCTTGTCGCGGGTGGGGTAGCGCCAGGTGTCGTAGTGGCGTCCGTGGATCCATTGTCTGCCGGCCAGCTGGGCGTGTTCCATCTCCATAAAGGTGGGGGCGATGACCATCACGCCTTTGCGGTCGATGCAGCCCCATCGGCCTGCGGTCTTGACGGCGGCGAAGCTCATCGGCTCATCGCCCTCGAACTGCGAGGCACCGTCGTAGTCGGGCTGGAATTTCCAGTTGCCGTAGTAGTCGACGAAGCCCCATTTGCCGCTGGTGGGGTTCTGAGCTGCGTAGAGCCATTTGCCGGGTTCGTCGCCGCGTTCCCATTCGCGTCCAGCCTGTTCGGCCTCGTCGCTGGTGATGAAGATGTTGCGGACAATCATTTTTCCGCGGTTGTCGATGCAGCCCCAGAAACGGTCGATTTTGACGACGGCAAAGCGTTTGAAATGGCCTTGGAATTCGAACGCATACTGGAATTGAGGTGCGATCATCCAGGCGCCTTCGTTGTTTTTGTAGCCGTAGGTCTTGGTGCTGGCGTTCATTGCAAGTTTTTGAGCGTCAGCGTTTATGGCGACAAATGCCGCTAATGTGATCAGCAAAAAGAGTCTTTTCATATTGCCTTTTTATATTATCGAAACAAAATGCAAAGATACGAAAAGAATTTGAAATAATTGAAAATTGAAGATTGAAATTTGAAATCAGTTGTTAATGTGTTATTGTGTTAATGCGTTAATGTGTTAATGTGTTAGTGCTGCCGCGGTATCATTAACACGTTAGCACATTAACGAATTAGCGCATTAACTTGTCCGGTTGAGTCGTATGTTCCGTATGGAGGCCACATCTTTATGTTCCGCATTTCCTCTGTGGGAGGAAAGGTCGGGTGGTAGAACATCGAACGAAAATCATTCAAGCTAATGTCATATCGTTGCAAAACAGCATAGAAATTTCGAATGGAATCCCACCCTGCTGTATGCATCAGTTCCGTTGAAAATACGAATAAGGAGATTGTGTCCGTACTATATTCTTTATAAAAATCCTCCAAATTGGTTCTTGAATCGTAAATTGTTTGATAGTCTCCGGCTTTTACGTCGACGACTCGTGGAATCGCAAAAGGTAAACTTGTATCAGGATATATTATTGTATGTAAACTATATGGGGGGATCAGTATTGAGTATACTGATATTTCGTATTCTGCATTATTCTGAAAATCAACGATGGTTCTGCCTAAATGCTCTTCCATCCAAGATTCACATCCGGAGAGGGTGAGACAGAACGCGATTCCGATAACAATACTGTGTTTCATTTTAAACCTATTTTTTCATAATTGGTTATTTTATAGTGTTTTGATTAAAAAATGACATCAGTTTTGTCTCTGCAAATATACAAATATTTTTTTAATATTTATCATATACGGAATTGTATTATTATGCTGTGCCGTTTATTGGCAGAGCCTACAGCACGCCACGCGGCTATTTTTAAAGGGTAACCAATAATCATTCATTAAATGGCTTTATGTTTTTTCACAAAAAGAGTGTAAAATAAAAAATATTTTGCAGAATGGTATATTTGTTGTATCTTTGCATTTTACAAATAATGTTAAAAATAATTTAAAATCATTGATATGCAAAGAGATAACGAGATTTTTGACCTCATACAGAAAGAGCGTGAGCGTCAGACCAAAGGCATCGAGCTGATTGCCTCCGAGAACTTTGTCAGCGACCAGGTGATGGAAGCTATGGGCAGCGTGATGACGAACAAGTACGCTGAGGGCTATCCCGGCAAGCGCTACTATGGCGGCTGCCAGATTGTGGACCAGAGCGAGACTATCGCCATCGAGCGTGCCAAGAAACTGTACGGTGCCTGCTGGGCCAACGTGCAGCCCCACAGCGGTGCACAGGCCAATATGGCTGTGTTCCTGGCTTGCCTGAACGCCGGCGACACCTTTATGGGTATGGACCTGAACCACGGCGGCCACCTGAGCCACGGCAGCCCCGTGAACTTCAGCGGCATTATGTACAAAGTGGTTGGATACCAGGTGAAGGAAGAGACCGGTACGGTCGACTATGACGATATGGAGAAGAAGGCTCTCGAGCATCGTCCGAAACTGATCATCGGTGGCGGTTCGGCTTACAGCCGCGACTGGGATTGGGCCCGTATGCGCGAAATTGCCGACAAGATCGGTGCTATCCTGATGGGCGACATCAGCCACCCCAGCGGTCTGATTGCCAAGGGTTATCTGAACAACGCCGTCAAGTATTGCCACATCGTCACCACGACGACCCACAAGACCCTGCGCGGACCGCGCGGCGGTATGATCCTGATGGGTCAGGATTTCGACAATCCGTGGGGCAAGACTACTCCGAAGGGTGAAATCAAGAAGATGAGCGCCCTGCTCGACAGCGCCGTATTCCCTGGCACGCAGGGTGGTCCTCTGGAGCACGTCATTGCCGCTAAGGCTGTTGCTTTGGGCGAGGCTTTGACCGACAGCTACGACCAGTACATCCAGCAGGTGATGAAGAACGCCAAGGTGATGAGCGAGGCCTTTATGGCTAAGGGCTATAAGGTCATCAGCGGCGGTACCGACAACCACCTGATGCTTATCGACCTGCGTCCGAAGTTCCCCGAACTGACTGGTAAGGAGGCTGAGAACGCACTGGTTGCCGCCGACATCACCATCAACAAGAATATGGTTCCTTTCGACAGCCGCAGTGCTTTCAAGACCAGCGGTCTGCGTGTTGGAACGCCCGCTATCACCACCCGTGGCCTTAAAGAAGGCGATATGAAGGTGATTGTGGATATGATCGACACCGTACTCTGCAATCCGACTGACGAGGCCGTCCGCGCCCGCGTTGCCGGCCAGGCCAACGAGATGATGCAGAACCGCCCGCTGTTTGCCTGGTAATATCCAGTTGGACACATACAAAAATAACCGCCAAGGGTGCAAGCCTTTGGCGGTTATTTATATATGGTTGAAAGTTGAAGGGGGGTTCAGGCTCGCTTCGCGAGCCACCCGCTTCGCGAGCCACCCGCTTCGCCCGTTCCTATATCGTTCTTATATCGTTCCTATATCGTTCTTATATTTTTATATAAGAACGATATAAGAACGATATAGGAACGGGCGGAGGGGGTGGCGGTTGTGACTGGTTACTTTGCTTCAATTTTTTTGGGGGGTGCTTTCAGGGTCGATTTGGGTAAAATATTATTGCATAAAGTCCTGTTTTGCAGGCAAAACAGGACTTTATGCGAGTTTATGATGTTGCCCAAAAGGGGATTATTCAGGCGATGAATCGTAGCGAAGATGTGTCGAGGTCGTTGGGCAGGTCGCCTGGGTGGAAGGCGCCGTTGGAGGTGGCTTCGCAGTAGATGCCTTTGCCGGGAGCGTATTCCTTGTATTGCGGCGGCAGTGGGATGAGGGCGTCTGGGTCGTTGCGCAGGACGAGGGCGGCGTGGTTGTAGTTGTCGTTGCCGCCGGTTTTGGCCATTACAAACTGGGGTTTTATGCCGAGCAGCTGGAAGAGTTTGTAGCCGAGGACGGCCTTGCAGTCGCAGTCGCCGGTGCGGTCGTAGATTGTTTCGCTGGCGAAGCGGTAATATTCGCGGATGTTGCAGATACTGTCGCACTCTTCGTCGAGTTTGTATTCGATGTTCATCTGGCAGAAGAGGAGTATGAGGTCGAACATTTCGAAGTCGGCGAGGTTGTATCGTTTGCAGACTTGGTAGGCGCTGTTGACGATCTGTGTCAGTGCTTTGTCTTCGTAGAGGTCGGTTTGGCCTGCGTTGCGCAGGGCGTTGTCGGCGCCGTTGAGTACGTTGAGTGTGAAGCGTTCGCGGTCGTTTTCGTCGGTGAGGGTGGGGTCGAAGAAGAGGTTGAGCCGTCGCACGCGCGGGTTGTCGCCTTCGAAATCGCTTCGAGGCAGCATAATGGAGACTGAGTCGTTTTTGTCGTCGCCCTTGATGCCTTTGAGGCTGAGGATGTCGACCCACGAGAAGCGTCGTTCTTCGAGGTCGTTGGGGCGGTTTTTGCCGGGTTTGAAGGCTGGTTTGCGCCAGGGTCCGGACCACCCTTGGTAGGGGCTGGCGATGGCGCGGAATCTTGCAAAAACGGTCATATTGACTATGACGGCGGTTGTGAAGATGGCGATGCCGGGCAGGAGCTTGATGTGTTCGGCGGCGAATTTGGGTATGACGATGCAGAGGCAGATGCCGAGGACGACTATGGCGATGTTGACGAAGAGCATACCGACGTTGTTGTCGACGATGGCGGTCCATTTGAACGAGCCGTTGCCCATCGTGATGCTGTGTTTGGCGATGAAGAGAATGAGGAGGATAAGCAGGTAGTAGGCCGTCATTACCAGCGGGAAGAGTAACTGGCTGGCTGCGCCGAGGGTTGCCTGGAGGGGGTAGTAGAGAAGGAGGAAGATGTAGGCTGCCGGCAGGAATAGGTCGCCGATGCCGACGCGCATATCGGGAGTGTGCTTGACGGTGTCGGCCTGTGCTTTGAGCAGTGCGCCGACGGCTGCTGCAAAGGGTGAGAGCTCGCCTTTGCTGCGTATGCTGCCTTTGGCGAATGCCGTTTCGGTGTCGCCGGCGACGGCGCGAGCGTTGCGTGTGCCCGACGGTTCGACGTCGGCGACGTAGGTGCCGAACTGGTCGGTGACGGAGGCGGTGTTTTGGTCGAAGAAGCCGGCTGGCATTTCGGCGTGGTTGTGTTCGTCGTTTTGCTGCTCGAGTTGTATTTCGGACTGGTTGATGACGATGCCTTTGCGTCGGCGCAAGAGGGGGACGAGTCCTGAGTAGAGGACGAAATCGCCTTGTCGGTTTTTTACAAGATAGCCTTTGAGGAGGCGGGAGCCGACGGTGGTGTATACCCTGGCGAAGCTGAAGAGCAATGAAATGAGGAGCTTTATCAGCAGCGATGCCGACAGGAGGGCGAGGGTTACGAGGATGTATTGAAGTGCGGTGGACATTTTTAAGTAATTAAAAATTAAAAATTAAAATCAGTTGTGAATTGTGATGTGAGCGCTTTATTTTGTTAATGTGTTAATGGCTGTGCGACACACCCCGCCCTGCGGGCACCCCTCTCCGAGAGGGGATGAGGCTTACGCGGTCGTGTCGCTATTCACTGGTTACTATTCACTATTCACTGGTCACTAGAGCGTTATGGTGTTGTTGTATACGTTGATGGGTTTTAGTTGTAGTTGTTGTAGGGTTTGGTTGATGATAGAAGGGCTGTTGAGGCTTTGGTCTTTGGCGTCGAGGGCTTGGGCCCATTGCAGGTCGCCTATTTTGTCGAGGGGCTGTTCGGTGAGCAGCGAGGCAATCATATCGGGTTCTTCTTCCGACAATGTCAGTTGCGAAATGCCGATGCTATGCAGCTTTTGTTCCAGGTGGTCCTTGTCGTTGTTGGGAGCGGTGGAACAGTTGCAGTTTTCGCTGTGCAGAGTGGCGCCCTGGTCGAGGGTGTTGCGTTGCTGTGAGCGTTCGAGCCATTCTTTCAGGCCTTTGTCGTTGCCGTATTTGTATATGAGCTCTGGGAGAGATATGTTGCTGATGGCCAATTGTTTGATGGCGAAGTCGTGTAGCGCTTTGGCGGCGTGGACGATGAGGCCTTTCTTCAGCAGATTGCCAAAGCTGTATTCGCCGCTGTCGATTGCGGCCATACGCGGCAGGATGTCGTTTTCCCATTTTTCGGAGAGGTCGTTGAAGGTGTCGATGGTGACCTCTTCGCCGCCGGTTTGGATGGCGATGTCGACGAGAACGTTTTCGGCTGCCTGGCCGATGGAGATGGTGTTGAGCGGCTGGTTGAGGGCCTGTGCGGCCTTGATGATATCGTCGATGGATTCGAACGGCATACCGTCGCTGATGATAATGATGCTGTCGTAGTAGGCACCGCTGCGGATCCATTCGGCGGCGCGGCTGATGGCGGGGATGTAGTTGGTTCCGCCAACGGTGTGCAGCTTGTCGGCGGAGGATTCCCTGGAGGTGTAGCAGACGTCGTCGCTGAAGGCGATCCATTCCACTTCGCCCTTGGCGGTCAGTTCGTTGACGTATTGCTTGAGCTCATCGATGGCCTGTCCGGACATACTGCCGGATACGTCGAGCAGGAGCAGCAGACTTTGCGTCGAGGACTGATGGACGCTGAAGTCGACGTCCTCTTCGGCGCCGCCGGCAACGGCAAGATGCTGGTGCATCAGTTGCTGAACGAGATACTGTACGGTGTCTTTGCGGCCAGTCATCAGGTCGTAGATGCTGCAGGTGCCGCCGGTATTGGACTGTATGTGGGCCGTGGGGACGTTGTTTGTCAGCGGGTTGTTGCCGAACGAGCCGGAATGAGAGGCCGACTCGGTATAGGTTTCGGCTTTGAAAGAGCGTGCAGGGATGAGCAGTTGCGGTTTTTCGCTTTCGGTGGAGGAGCTGCTGACAAGAGGCTGGAACACTTCGGAGACGCGGAATTGGAACGAGGGCGCGGAAAGTGTTGAGAGTGAGCTCTGGAGCCACATCAGCTTGTTTTCGCGCAGCCAGTTGATGTACTGGGCCATTTCGTTCTTGGTCTTTTCGATCAGCAGGTTGACCTGTTTGTCCATCAGGTTGCGCATTTCGACAAGTTTGATGCCGACAAACTGGTTTTTAAGGGCTTCGATGCGTTTCACTTTTGCATTGAAAACCAGCAGGTCGACAATGAGCACAAGGGGTATGGCCAACCAACCAAGTGGATGCAGGAAGGAGAGGAGCCCTCCGGCCATAGTTCCGAGCGCGAGGATGCGGAGCAGGCGAGCGATGTTGTAGACCGGCAGGGATTGCAGTCTGTCGGTCAGCACGTCGAGCACGTGGCCTGAATCCCAATGGTTTGTGTCGGCTTTTTCGGCGGCTAGCAGCAGGTCGTCAGGGATGATGAAAGACTTGGCCTTGCCGGAGTCGTCGCCAAAATTGTCCCTGATGCGCCGTTCGAATATTTCGAGCACCTTGAGGCATTGCGGCAGTCCGATGTGGCGGAAGCGGTCGTGGCTGCCGGTGTCGCAGAACATCTGGAAAACGTATTCCTGCAAGGCGTTGGTGCTTTGCTTGATGAAGTCGGCTTGATGCAGCGCGAGTTCTTTCTTGTAGTCCTCTTGGAATGTCAACAGGTTGCGTCTCATCTTGTTGACCAGTTCGCGTTTCATATCGACGATATACTGTCCGTAGTATTCGCGCCAGACCTTGCCGATGCGGAAGATGTTGAGCGGATGGCAGGGTGGCTTGATGCGGACGGCGTCGGGGCTTTTGCATCCCGAGACCAGGGATCGCGAGATGCTTTTGGGCGTCAGCGAATCGGTGAAATCGCTGCAATCGTCGACGAACTTTTCGGCCTCTTTGATGTTGAGGAATTCGGGTCCCTCGTTTGCGACGAAGTCGTTCAGCATCAGCTGGCTGAGGCTGTAGGCGTCAAGTTCCTTCTGGACGTCGGCTTCGTAGAAGACGGCGGTGGCATTGGCGTCGTGGTAACGGAAGTCGCTGCTTTGTTCGAAGCATTTGCCGTTGGTACGAGCTATGTGGTAGGAGGCCAGGCACATAGATTCTTCGGCGGCGGAACGTTTGTCGTTGCCTTCGGGCGACTGCAGGAAGAGGATGTGCTCGAAAGGGCGGTGGTTGACATCCATCTGTTCGAGCGAAGCCAGTTCGTTAAGGAATCCTTTGACCTCTTTGGTCAGGGTGCTGTCGATGACGGTGGTGCTGTCGGGACGAATAAGGATGGCGTAGATGGTTACACGACTTATTGAATACCAGGGTGATCCGATGCCGGGCATTTTCTGCTGCATCAGGTAAGCGGCCCAGGTGTGCAGCCGCTCGATGGTGCTTTTCTGGGTGATGTCGCCAAGAAAGATAACGTTGATTTCGTTGCCGTTATTCTTTTTGAAAGCAGGGATAAGCTTTTGTTTTCCGTTGGCATCCCTAGAGAGTTCTTGTGATGCAATTTCTTGCAGTCTTTCTTTGGTCAGAGAGGGGTCGGTGGCGTCGGTGATGTAGAAAAAGCGGTCGGAATCGGAAGCGTCCTGGTTGTTTTGCAACCAGGCTTTCCAGTATGTTTCGAAGAAGGGCTCGACGGAGCCCTTCTCCAAAAAGTTGACAATCCAAAAAGGGGTCATAATTTAGATGCTTTTGATGATGCTTTCGATTGTGCTGATGATAGGTTTGTCTTCGATTTTGTCGAGTTTTTTCCAGACAAAGAGAGCGGCGCCGAACTTGTTGTTTTTTATGCCGTCGACTTCTTTGTAGGGTAGGGTTAGCATTCTCTTGGCTTCGTCGGTGACTTTTTTGACAGATTCTGCGAGGTTGGGGTCTTTGTCGATGATGAGTTTGAAGTAGTTGGCAGCCACGAATAGCGTCGAAGAGAGTGTGAGAATCTTGTTGGTGAAGTTGCGGCAGGACATAGTCTGGGATTCGTCGAGTTCGATGTTTTCGATATGGGAGTCGTCGATTTCGAGCAGATTGTTTTTGATGTTGTATTTCAGGTTTTTCAGCACCATCATTGTTCTGCGTTTTTTGAAATCGGGCGTGATGGAGATGAAGGAGCTGATGTCCTTCTTGCTGCTGTTGATGTTGTTTTCTTTGTAGATGTCGTCGAGGCCGTCAATTTCGATTGTTTCGCCGCCAAAATCCAAGCTGTCTGCTGCAAAGCCGAAGAGTTTGTTGAAGGCTACTTTGTCTTTTTCCTTGAGGAGATCGGCGACGTTTTGGTAGAAGAGGCAGTTGATGAGTTCGTTGAGGCGATTTCTGATGATTATTTCCTGGAAGTTGTTGTTTTCGTTGAAGATTTGGTGGATATGGCATCCGTATTCTTTGTTGCGGACTTCGTCGTTGATGGTGGGGTTGCAGTAGGTGTTTTTGTATTCTGGGAAATACTTGTACATATCGTAACTTAGGCCGATAGGCATACGCATAATCATAAAGCGGTCTTTCATATTCTCGTCCATAACCCACTTGTGAGTGTTTTCGGTCTCTTTGTAGCCCAGGTTCTTGGCGAGATCCTCGTCGTTGCCGACAAACATCAGTCGCATTTTGGCTGGCAGCGTTTCGCCGGCTTTGAGCGGGAAGAAGACGGGTACGCGGCTGGTATCCTTGAAGTCGTTGAACAGTTCTGCTGATGTTTTGTAGATGGATTTGGGCAGAACCGATGTGCGGTTGATGATTTCTTTCAGTTCCTGGTTGATGAACTCGCCTGCCGATGTTTGAGTGTTGTTGGCTTGTTCGTCGATGATGCGCTCTAGCTTCAGTTTCAGCTTCTTTTCGACATTCAGTTCAAGGTTGTAGCTTTTGTCTTTTATGATGTCGGAGAAAAGATTGAAGTCGGGATCGAGCAATTTCAGATAATCGGCAAGGCCTTTGCTGGAAGCGGCCGAACGTTTGGGTACGAGGATTTTTTCGTAGCCGTTGTCGAATTCCTCCTGTTCGAGGATGCTGCCCTGGTAAAGTTCGTCGAAGAAATTGCCGTCTTTCCAGTCTTTGTTGTCCTCGCCGGTAGCGATGTCGGCCAGATTGGGCAGGTAGACGGTCATTGCGTCGTTCTTGGTTTCGCGGAATTTTTCGGCCAGTTCGGCATACTGGTTTTCGTATTCGTCGCAAAGGTCGGAAAGGGCTTTTTTCAGCTGTCGCAAGCCGACAAAGCCGTTGCGCTCGCCTTTTCGGATGGTTTCCAGGTATCCGGTTGGGGCTTCGGTCAGATCCTTGATGATGTCTAAAGCGGCAGAGAAGGCTATTTGGCTTATCAGTGCCTCTTTGTATTTTTTCAGGGCGCCACCGACTTCTTCGTTTTTTCCTTTGCGATAGCCTTTGTCGGCGTATTTTTCGCAAACGATTTTGCTTTTTGTCAGGGCGTTGTTCAGTTCAGGAATAAGATTCTCTTTGATATAGCGGTACAGGGGCTCCAGATAGAAATCGTCGACAGTGTTGAGCAGTTCGTAGGCGAATTCCACGCCGTACTGGATGATGATGTCGTTGATGTTGCGGTCGATGCTTTTCTTGATGGCACTGGAGACGTTGTCCTTGATTTCTTTCAGTTCCAAAGCACCGTCCACGGTCGACAGTCGCTTCATCTGCAGTTTCAGTGTGTCACTGTCGAGAGCGGTGGGGTCGTACTTGACGAAGCCGTTCACCCAGTTGGTTATCTGGTTTTGCAGCGACTCTTCGTCCAGCGTTATGCCGCTGAAGTCGTAGGAGGAGCCGTCTTCTTCGAACTTGGCTCCTTGCAGTTCAACCAGTTTGGCAAGTATACTGTCGTTGGCAAAGCGTACTTTCTCTTCCTTGATCTTGTTCAGTTTGTTTTTGTCGAGCAGGCCGAATTTCAATATTTCGTAGAGACCACGTGTTCTCAAGTATTCTTTCAGCTCGCGATTGGGTTTGCGGATGGCTCTGTAGCCATAGGTAATCAGCGAGCGGGAACGGCCGTTGTCGGGTTTCATATCGGCCACATCGTTGCTCAGTCGGCTTACCATTTCGTTGGCGCCCTTGCCATAGGTGAGGTAGTATATCATTTCCGCAATAGTGGGGAAGTAGTTGGTGTCGACATTGAGTTTAGTGTTGGTGTTTGTCTCGACGTCGACGGGGATGACGAACTTGTAGAGCGGGAATTCAAGTATCGTTTTGCCCATTTCGGTGGGTCGCACGGCAAACATTTCGAAGGTCTTGGTGTTGCCAGTCTCGTATGCATTGCGGAATGCGTTGAGCTCCCAGAGGCACGAGTAAGCATTCAGCGGATAGTTCAGATTGTTTCCGTTCTTCAGCACAAAGGGTTGTGGCATAAACAGTACCAGCTTCAGGTTGGGGACGCCATTGCCGAGCACCACGGGGTTGGAGATATTGTTGATGAGGTACAATATGTCGAGCAGATTGGAGCTGCCAGTGCCGCCGCAGGCCGATGCCACAACCCAGATGTCCACATCGCGGGTGTTGGTTTTGGGGTCGGGTTTGGAGCTCTGGAACCTGCCTATTTTGGCAGTCAGTTCTTTTACTATATTATTATAATGATTATATATGGAGATGCGGCCCAGGTTGCTGATGGCCTTTGCTCCGTCGTTGAGAGGTGAGTTTTCGAGTACCATATGGCCGGGTTCCTGCGGGATGACCCATTCCAGGAAACGTTCCTCGTCGGCTGTGCGGTGTTCTTTGTGCAGAATGTTGTTGTAAACGGCGGCGGGGTTGGTGTCGCCCATATTCTTGAAGTCGTTCGAACTGATGACAATTCCTTTCGAATTGATGTCTTCGTACGTCTTGCGGTCGGTGTCAATGTAGGTGAATTCATAATCCTGCTCAGCATCAGGGAGAACCATAAGGCGTTTCTGGATTTCCGATACTGTCAAAAGGCCGCAGCCGCCTATACCGATAAAATATGTTTTCATATTATGTAGATTTGTGATTATTATTGATTTTATATTAATTTATTTCGATTCTGTTTGTTGTTGTGCCTTCGCTTATTTCGATGCGCGAGCGCGGCGCTTTCTTGTAAGGGAACAGGAATGCGCTTTTGCCGCAGCTGACGGTTCCTGTCTTTTCGTCCGTATAGTCGTTGACGATGTCGGCATAGTCGCCGTTTTCCAGCTTGACATAATATCCTGTCTTGCAGTTCAGGAACGGTATCCAGCTGATGATGGGATTGTGTACTTGTGCCTCAATCCTCAGTGTCCACGTTGCTCCCGGAACCTTAACGTCGCCGTCGTCGCCAATGACCATTGGCAACTGCGACACCTCGCCGTTGTAGGTCTTCGAGACGCCGTTGGCGCGGCGTTTCACGGTTACCGTCGTGTAGCGCCGTTTGGGATTGATGACAATCATATAGACGAACGAGGCTAGAAGGCCGACAATTGCCAGCGCTATCAGCACGTATGCCCACAGAGCGAGGCGCCCATTCCATATCTTTGTCGGCGGGACGGTTAAGGGAATGCTGCTGTGGAGTTTTACGGCGTCGGGCGAAGTCTCGTTCTCGCCGCACAGTCCCTGGAGTTTCGCGATTTCCTCGGCATAGGGCGAGTCAAACCTCATTGAAAGTTCTTGCGACGCTTCGTCGATCTTGATTCTTGTTGGCAATTTTGTCTTTTCGCCTTCATAACGGGCCACGGTGGATGTCCATACACCGTCGTTCAACATCGTCGCCTGGCTCTCGTCGCACAGCGTCAGGCGGCTGTCGGCCACGTTGTCGAGGCTCAAGCTGACGCCGCTGACCAGTTCGCTCTTGGGCATTGTCACTTCGGCGCGCAATTCGTCGCCTTTCCACGACAGCCTCTCCTCCATAGCGTTCATCGTCTCTTTCCAGTCGGCCTTCAGCATAGCGTTGATTTTGTGCGCCTGTATGTCGTTGATAATGTGCTTGAACCATACCGATAGCATTTCGGCCGAAGCAGCCTGCTGGTAGTCCAGCGGGCCGAAAATATTGTCCAGCTCGCCTTTGAATATGGCTTCGGGATGCTGCACCTTGTTCAAAGTCAACTCGATGCCATATTTGCACATCATTCCGCGGTGTTTCTCGGTCAGCATCGGTTTCAGCGATGCCCAGTCTTCGGCATTTTTGTCGTAGCGGTTGCGGTGCGTCCAGTATTCGAAGTCGGTAAGCAGATAGACAAAAGTCAAATCGCTGCTGTTCACCACATTCATTGCTTCCAGCACCTTTCGGGTCATCGTGAATCCGTCCGAGCCGTCATTGGGGTCGCCGTGCTTCTTGAAACTCAGCCCGGCACCCGAAACAGCAGAAATTATCGAATTGCGCAGCTTGCTGTCGAGCGTTATGCACTTTGTCAGGTCAAGGTAGTTTGTCGTGTTTTCGTCCGACATCACGATGATTGTCACTTGGTCGCCGTCGGGGACAGCCTGGACGAATTTTACAAGGCTTTGGCGGACGACAGCCTCGTATTCGCGCATCGAACTGGAGATGTCGATTGCAAAAACATAGTGTGCGCTGCGGCTTTGCAGGCGATCTGCATAGCGTTCCATCAGCCGAGGGTACTCTGCGCGAAGTGCCGAAAGGTCAACGCTCTGTGAGCGAACGATCACGCTGGGTAGCGACAGCAGAACGAACAAAACAAACAGCCTTTTCTTGATTCCATCCATAATTAATCTGTTGTTGATGTTTAAATTTGTGGTGTGTTGCGCTTTTTGTTGTCTGGTTTCCAGTGGTTAAGTGCGGTTGGCTGGGAAACAGGCAACATTGCAAATTTACAAAAAAAATTAATACTATTGCAGTTTTTTTCAAAAAAAAAGCACTGGATACCCAGTGCAAAAAAAAGTGGTCTGTTACAGATTCGAACTGTAGACCTCTTCCGTGTGAAGGAAGCGCTCTGAACCAACTGAGCTAACAGACCATTGTTTTGTCCGGCGGGACCAAGCCACTTGTCCCTCTCAAAAACGGGTGCAAAAGTACAACTTTTTTTTAAAACGGAGTTTGTTTTGGACCAAAAACTTGCATCTTTTGTCGTTTGTTTTGCTCTGCTAGTTGTAAACCAGTGGTTTGTGCGCGGTAAATATTCTCTTTTTTTTACTTTTGTTGTTGGCAGAATGCGTTTGTATGATGGAATTTTTGCTCTGTTTTTTGACAATTTGAACACTTTTGTTACAGGAAATATAATTTGAAATTTTTTTTTTCGTTTTTGTGTAAGAAATCGCCCGCCCGTTCGTCATATAGTCAAAAACAAACAGGAATGGACCAAACAAAGTTCAAGGAACATATAATTCCGCTGCAAAGCCCGATGCAGCTGCTCGCCGAGCGTATGCTTGGCGATGTGGCTGACGCCGAGGATGTTGTGCAGGACGTGTTTGTTGCCCTGTGGAGTCGGCGCGACGAGCTGGACCGCGTTGTAAAGCTCGATTCCTATTGCCTGCAGATGGTGCGCCTGCGATGCATCGACTTGATTCGCAAGCGCAAACGTGACGCTTTCCACAACGAGCAGATTGCCTATCTGAGCGACAAGGAGGTGACGATGCAGGTCGAGGAAACGCGAAACGATGCCGCTCTGCTGGACCGTCTGCTTGACGAACTGCCCGAAAAACAACGGCGGGCCTTGCGGATGAAGTATGTCGAAGAACGCGACACGCAGTACATCGAACAGGCCCTGCAGATGAGCAGCAACAATGTCTACACAACGATTTCGCGTGCAATACAATCATTAAAAGATAAAATCAAAACCCTTAAGATATGAACAACAATCAGGATATAGACAAACTTTTCGAGGCCGCGCGCCGCCGCGCCGCCGACCAGCGCCGCCAGCAGCAACTGAGCGATATGATTGACCGCCTGGCGGAGGATGAGCGGAAAGCGGAAAGCGGAGAGCGGAAAGCGAAAGGCGGTCTGTTTTGGACGTATGCGGGTATTGCCGCCAGCGTCCTGCTGCTGGCCAGCGTGGGGCTACACATCCTTTCGCAAGACAGCACTTCGCCGTCTCAGCAGCAGTTGGTTGCCGGAACCAAGACGCAACCGACAACTGCCGTCGATTCGACTGCAGGCATCCCCGCTACGCAAACCGATGTCGTCGTACCGGTGCTCAAGCCGCATACATCTCCGATCCTTGCGCAAAGCGAAACGCCGGTCGAGGTGCAGTCGCCCGAGTCGCGGCAGGATGAAATTGAAGAGAAAGAAACCGCTATCGAAACGCCCTCCGTGTTGCCCGACGAACCGCTTTTGGCCGAGGAAACGGAGAATGGAAATATGGGAACGGAGAACGAGACTGGCTCTAACATCTCACATCCCACATCTCCGATTGTCTATGAGCGTACCTCATCGCGTCTGGTTTGCGGCTCGGGATGCCGTCCCGAAGTGCGTCCCAGCCAAGAGGATTCGCCCCGTTTTGCTTTCACAAACATCTCTAGTACAGGTACTACCATTGGCATAGGTGGCGGCTCGTTCTGATTTTTTTCAAAAAAACTGTAAGAAATCCGAGTGTCGTTCGTCTTTAAGGCAGAAACACAAAAAAACGTATCAAAATGAAAAAATCAACTCTTTTAGCAGCAGCAACATTTATTGTTCTTATCGTTTTCGCCTTTGGCACAAATGCAAGCGCACAAAACGAATACCGCATCAGCCAACCCATACCCGACAGCATCAGCAGCCTCGACATCTACGACGGATGGCAGGTGCGCATCCGCCACGGCGAGCAGTCGTCGGTGACCATCGTCACGCCGTGCAGCGTCTTCTTCGAAGAAGGAAATGAGCCGCAAGTCAGCGCGGTCAAAGGTCGCGAGCTGACCCTGCGGAACAACAGCCAGATGCCGAAAAGCACGGTTGTGGAAATAGTGCTGAAGCACAAACTCTATTATCTGTGCGTCGAAAAGAACGCGACGGTGGAGACGGACGACCTGCTGTTCTACGGCAAAGGTGCCAACGTGAATATTTTTGAAGGCGCCACCGTCAGCGGCCGCTCGTGGAGAGGCGAGAAGTCGCTTGAGGTCGACGTGGAGCACGACGCAACGCTGCGGCTCGACACGCTGCAGGCAGCCGACGAACTGACGCTGCTGCGCGCCTACAGAGCCACCGTGCACTGCCCCGTGCTCATCAGCAGCAACACCAAGGTCCGGAACGATATCAATAGCTTCGGTTCGCTCTACCAAACCGACGTCGCCCGCAACCTAAGCGTCAAGAACGTCAATCGTAGCTGGACGGAACACTATGAGGGTACGTCGCTCAGCTTTGGACTCACTTCGCCGGTTCCGCTCTATATGAACAACAAAAGCGGTTCGCCCTACAACCGCGGTGAGAATTACCGCATCGCGATGGTTGCCTCTTTCCTCAAGCCGTTCCGCCTGGCCGAAAACTTCACGTTCAAGCCGTGGCTCAATTTTGATATAGACTGGAGCCGTCTGCTGAACAGCGTCAGCTATAATGGCAACGCGTTGCAGCTCAATACTCCAACTTCGGGCGAAATACCGCAGCAGCATCTGTATTCCGAGCATCTGGGCGTGAAGCTGCAGTTCAACTACAGTTTCGGCCAGCGGAACCCAGAAACGGGCAAGAAACCGTTCTACTTGAACTTCGGTGTCGATGCAATGTGCAATCTCGGCGAGCGCCTCGTGACCCGCACTATGGGCAGCGACAACCGCTGGCACCGTACTCGCGAAAAGACCGATGTGATGAATCCCTGGCAGCTGCGCGCATTCGTAAGCTTGGGAAGTCCGGCCACCCTCGGCGGCTCGATAGGTCTGACCTACGACCTGCTGCCCACCTTCCGCACGGGCACCGACGCCGACAAGATCCACACTCTGGGTGTCACTCTAAGCTTCTGACGGCCTCTTCGTAGTTGCGTAGACTTGTCGTCTTCATCAGCCGCTTGTAGACTTTCTTGTCCACAAGCGGTTTTTGGTATTCCCAGAAGGCCTGCATCCGTGCCAGCACCTGCTGGTCGCCCTGCAGGGTGCGGCAGGCGTGGTCGTAGAGTCGGCGGTGCATCTCGAGGCTCGTCGCCAGCTGCTCGCCTTCACTGCATTCACGCCCTTCGCGCCATTCTTTGGCCAGCGTGGGACGTGCCAGCAGTCCTCGGCCTATCATTATGCCGTACAGGTCGGGGAAAAGGCTGGCGATGTGGCCGATATCGTCCAGCGAAGTGATGTCGCCGTTGTAGACGATGGGGTGGTGCGAAGCCTCTTTCAGTCTGGCAAAGGCCTCGAGGTCGGGCTGCCCTTTGTATTGCTGCTTGCCCAGTCGCGGATGTATGGTGATGTGTTGCAGGTCGAAGTTGTTCAGAATTTCGATTGTCTTCAGCCCTTCGTCGACCGAGGTGAAGCCCGTGCGCATCTTGGCGCTGGTTTTTAGCTTGTTGTGTTTCTTTAGTTCCTGCATCATCTGTCCGACCTTGTCGGATTTGGCCAGTGCGGCCGCGCCCCGGCCGCGGCCGGTGGTGAGTGG